>Ga0272441_10001223_pt1 | contig 54966 bp, 41 predicted proteins | sample SSMProp6N_FD_193582 | JGI IMG/M metagenome (GOLD analysis project Ga0272441, IMG submission 193582) | Marine sediment archaeal communities from Little Sippewissett salt marsh, Falmouth, MA, United States - SSM-Prop-6N | ecosystem: Environmental > Aquatic > Marine > Wetlands > Sediment ...
CCTTCTTTTTCACCGTCTTCTTGGCGGTGGTCTTCTTCTTGGCCGGGGCCTTCTTCTTTACAACCTTCTTGGCTGTAGTCTTCTTCTTGGCGGTTGCCTTCTTGGCTACCGTCTTCTTCCTGGCCGGAGCCTTCTTTTTCACCGTCTTCTTGGCGGTGGTCTTCTTCTTGGCCGGGGCCTTCTTCTTTACAACCTTCTTGGCTGTAGTCTTCTTCTTGGCGGTTGCCTTCTTGGCTACCGTCTTCTTCCTGGCCGGCGCCTTCTTCTTTACAACCTTCTTGGCTGTGGTCTTCTTCTTGGCGGGAGCCTTCTTCTTCACAACTTTCTTTGCTGTGGTCTTCTTCTTGGCGGTCGCTCTTTTAGCGGTCGCCTTCTTCCTGGCCGGAGCTTTCTTTACAGCTTTCTTCGCTGTGGTCTTCTTCTTGGCAGTTGCCTTCTTGGCGACTGTCTTCTTCTTGGGTGTAGCCCTTTTGGCAGTCGTCTTCTTCTTCGGTTTAGTTGCCATAATAATTTTCCTCCTTTTCCTGATGGCCTCTCGGGAAAACCTTTTGCTTCCTTATCGACCACGACATCACCGTATGGTGTTATCGCGAGACCCTTATCATAAGCCGCATACACGCGGTTTAGACTTCAATACGTAAATAGTATCTATACGATGGACGCTATGTGAACTGTTTGAATGCGTCCCTGTTTTCACATGGGGGTGGATGACGTTATGACTCATTTCAGGAATGTGGCCGGGGAGAGAATCATCGCCATTTAAATGCCCTGGTCTCACTATCTTTTCTTTAGACCCTCACTCAGCCCGCTTTTGATGCGGCCTACATGCTGCGCCGTAACTCTCTGCATGTATTTTCTTTTTAATATCAAAACTACACGCCATTGTCAATTTTTTGAAACAAAAAAATTACTTTACGACACCTCCTGTAGCCCGCTTATAATCAGGGATTGCGCGATTACGTGTATTATTTCAACTCGCCCGACACGATAAAAACAGCGTAAAAAAATGAAAAAATTTCAGCAGGTCAATATCGCTGACCTTTACGATGCTCTGTAGCCCACTTTTGATGCGGCTTACAGAAGGTCGCTCGCTGATGCATCTTATTCTGCTCAAATGCGTAACTTGTATCGCACTTGATCGGTAAAAAAAATTTCTCTAAATGAAGGTCAGGAAAAAATTTCAATTTTCTAAAAATAAATTTTTTTAAAAAATTTCAACACAACCGGTCAATATACGGATTTTTTTCCTTAACCACATTTTTTTATCTCAACGATTTTCGACCTCCTTTCCCCTCTCATTCGTTGATTTCGTTAAAAAGCTGAACTACAATCTCTTAAGCCCCGTACGGGGCTTTCTTCTGCCTTTTATGGACTGTAAAGGAGTTGATTCAGGATGTCCAAGGATAAAGGTGCCAATGAAAAAACCACTGGCGGATGGAAGGTAAAGGTTGGTCTCGCCGAGATGCTCAAGGGTGGCGTCATCATGGACGTTACCAACCCCGAGCAGGCGAAAATTGCCGAGCAGGCCGGCGCGTGCGCTGTAATGGCGCTTGAAAGAGTCCCCGCCGACATTCGTCGCGACGGTGGCGTTGCCCGAATGGCGGACCCCACCATCATAGAGGCCATCAGGAAAACCGTAAGCATCCCCGTTATGGCAAAAGCCAGAATCGGTCACTTCGCCGAAGCACAGGTTCTTGAATCCCTCGGTGTAGACTTTGTCGACGAAAGCGAAGTTCTTACGCCTGCAGACGAGGCTAATCACATATGGAAGCATGGTTTCACCGTCCCATTTGTATGCGGCGCGACATGCCTTGCCGAAGCACTCAGACGTATCGGAGAGGGCGCTGCAATGATTCGTACAAAGGGTGAAGCCGGTACCGGTAACGTCGTCGAAGCGGTTCGCCACATGCGCCTTATAAAGAAGGAAATGCGCGAGTTGACGCTCATGAACCATGACGAACTCATGTCACGCGCGAAGGAAATGGGCGCCCCGTTCCACCTCGTAGAGGAGATCGCTGAGACCGGAAAACTCCAGGTCCCGAACTTCGCTGCCGGTGGAATCGCAACACCGGCCGATGCATCACTCATGATGCAGCTGGGCGCCGAAAGCGTCTTCGTCGGAAGCGGTATCTTCAAATCCGAAGATCCCGCACCGCGTGCAGAAGCAATTGTCCGTGCAGTCACGTACTACACCGATCCGAAAGTTATCGCGGAAGTGTCGCGCGGTCTTGGAGAAGCGATGGTAGGAATCGAAATAGACAAGATTCCCGAAGAGGAACTTTTGGCAAAACGCGGATGGTAGCTTGGCGGGTGCGATCAGATGCCGATCTACACCACAGGTCACTCGAACCATTCGACAGAGCGTTTCTTCGAAATCATCGAGCCGTTTAACATTACTGACATAATCGACATTCGCAGCGTCCCTTACTCGGGACGCTTTCCTCATTTCAATAAGAACAACTTCAGAAAAACAGTCGAATCCCGCGGCCTTAAGTATCACTGGCGCGGTGATACCCTGGGTGGAAAACCGTCCGATGACTCCGGCTTCGATGAGATTTCGAAAACGAAATCCTTCATTGACGCGATCGACTCCCTGATGAAAGAATTCGGAGATAACAACGTCTCCGGAACCGCATGCCTTGTCTGCGCCGAGCGTGATCCCCAGAGATGTCACAGGTCGATTCTGATCGGACCCGCCCTTCGTTCGTACGGAGAAACCGGATTTGACTTGCATCATATTCTTCCTGATGGCAAACTCGTGCTTCAGTCATCGCTTGAAGCTGCTGGCAGTTCGCCCAGTCCTGACCGTGCGGACACCCTGCCGCTTTTTGTCAGCGATGATTTAAAATAAAATACGCCACAGTCCGGGGCTGCAGAAAAGAAAGGACCTTTACAATTAATGGCTTCAAAAGTACTGAAAGATACATGGGCAATTATGATGATGGCGGGGATGGGCACGCGCATGAAGAGCGATCTTCCCAAGGTCCTTCATAACGCATGCGGACAGTCCCTTGCGAAATGGGTTATCAGTTCATGCGAGAAGGCCGGGATTAAAAACCGCGTGATGGTTGTCGGCCATATGGCGGAAACAGTTACCGCTGCGTTTCCCGATGAGACCGCGATCCTTCAGAAACCCCAGAAGGGTACCGGTCACGCCGTCATGACAGGCATGAAGAAGGTCCCGAAATCCGCGAAGCAGGTCCTTATACTTTCGGGCGATGTGCCGTGCCTGGCATCGGGCACGATACGCGAGTTTGTTAAATACCACATGAAAGCCCGCGCATCCGCGACCGTCCTGAGCTTCTACCCGCCCGACCCTTCGGGGTACGGCAGAATTATAAGGGATGACTCGGGCGGTGTAACCGGTATCATCGAACACAGGGACCTTAAACCTCCCCAGAGAGATATCGGTGAATGTAACAGCGGTATCTATGTCTTTGACAGTAAAATCCTCGAGACCGCCCTTTCAAAAATCAAACCCAATAAAAAATCCGGCGAGTACCACCTTCCCGACGTGCTTGATTACATACTCGAACGGAAAGGCTCCGTCGAAGCTGTCTGGACTCTCGAACAGACAGAGGCTATGGGGGTAAACACGAGACTCGAGCTGTCCGAAGCATCCGACTTCCTAAGATGGAAGATAATCGAATCCCACATGGCGAAGGGTGTTACATTCGTCGATCCCGCCTCCACGTGGATCGGACCTGATGTAAAAATCGGAAAGGACACCATCATCCAGCCGGGTGTAATCTTAATGGGAACCGTGTCAGTGGGGGCAGGATCGAATCTTGGGCCCAATACCGATGTACACGACGCAAAGATCGGAAAGAACTGCAGCATACGATTCAGCGTTCTCAACGAATGCGTAATTGGCAACGAGGTCAACATCGGACCGTTCGCGCATATCCGTCCGGGAACCAGGATAAGGAAGGGTGCCCGGATCGGTAACTTCGTCGAGTTCAAGAAAACGGATTTCGGCGAGGGGAGCAAGTGCGGACACCTCACCTATCTCGGTGACGCTACCGTTGGTAAAGACGTCAACGTGGGAGCGGGCACGATCACCTGCAATTACGACGGTAAGAATAAAAACCAGACGATAATCGGCGATGGCGTCTTCATCGGCTCAGACTCCATACTTGTCGCGCCGATAAGGATAGGTAAGGGCTCTTACACCGCCGCCGGGAGTACGCTTACCAAGGATATCGAGCCTTACTCTCTTGCGTTCGGACGTGCACACCAGATGAACAAAATAGGGTGGCTCGAAAAAAAGAAGTCCGATAAAAAATAACAATACAGAATTTCGCAATTTCAAAATCGGAGGGGAATCCAATGCGTGGTTTTTCGTATCTTCTGATTGCGACGCTGTTTGTGTCGCTCATGATAATCGCGTGCGGTTCGGGTGGACCCGCAAGATCTCAGGAGTCCGGTAACGAGGTTGTGGTGGAGCTTCCGGACCCGGACCTCGATAGCTCGATATCACTGGCCGACTGCCTTCTCAACAGGAGTTCCAAACGGGATTACTCTGACCGGCCGCTCACCCTCGACGAAATTTCCGGCATATTGTGGGCCGCACAGGGAATAACCCGAGACTGGGGAGCGCGTACTACACCATCCGCAGGAGGTCTGTTTCCCATAAGGCTCTATGTTGTCAGCGGTAACGTCGAAGGCCTCGAGTCCGGCTCATGGCTCTATTCTCCGGAAGAACATTCACTCACGCTTGTCACCGAAGGTGAGCTTCTCGACGACCTTCAGGACGCCGCCGTAGATCAGCAGTGCGTCGGTTCTGCGTCATGCGTGATCGTCATCAGCGCGATCTATGAGGTTACATCATGGAAATACGGTGAACGCTCGACGAGATATATCGATGCCGAGGCTGGCGCAGTCTGCCAGAACATTTACCTCATGTGCGAATCGCTCGGACTCGGAACGGTGTGTATCGGGGCGTTTTATGACGATACCATCGCGTCGATTATCGGAACGGATAACATGATCAGGCTGATAATGCCCGTCGGTGCTCCGGAAGAATAATCGCCTGTTTTAATTTTCTGGATATTTCAGTCGAGGTAGTGAACTTCTACGTTCTCGTCGTACTTCGTAAGCTCATTACTGATTTTTTCACGATGCTCGGCAGGCACATCTGTTCCGAGCACGAGCCTGAACCTGTTCAGGCCGATCGAATCCCGATAGGTAACTCCGGATAAAATAATCCTTGGCATCTCGAAATCGAACGGATCAATTTTCTCATACTCCGGGATCATAATTAAAAGCCTTTCACCCACCACAATCGCCAGATTGGTTATACCAGGCGCAGCCTCGCCCCTGAGCACTCTGATCTGTTCAAAAACGTGATCCGGACATTCGCAGCCAAGCTCGTCCTTTGCAAAGTCCTTTATTAATTCGGCGAACGTACCGACTTTTTCCTTAATTTCGTTTATTTTTCCCATTGGTCCTTTTCAACTATCTGTCGTTCTGCTCCCTGTTCATCGCATCCGAAAATAGTTTGAATGCAATTCCCACAAGCGCACCGATTACAAGCGCCATCGGGATCGGCTGAACAATGTCCTGCAGGATCCAGAACAGAAATATCGTCGCTCCGAAAGTAACCGCGCTCCCGAAGATTATGTAGAGGATCATTGTCCGGATTTTCTTTTTGTCGGGTTTCTTATCCATAAGCTCTTTTCAGAAGTTCTTTAGATACTGCCATAGTGGATTATTATGAATCTCATCTCCGTGCGATGCAACATAGTCGACGAACCAGTGCAGGAACACAACGATCGTGTACACCACAATCCCGAACAGCGCCAGCAACCTGCTCAGTATCGGCCTCTTTTTCCTGAGGTAGATAATAATAAACGCGGCCGCCGTGTTGGCAGCGAGTTTAACATAAATAAAAACAACCTCCCTGCCCATCAGAAGATTCGCAAAGATGGGATTCAGCTCCTCGGCCATCTCATGGTGCATGAGCGTCCATGTCAGGTCAATGATCATCAGGCTGTACATTATAAAAATGTCCATCGTTCAGGATTTCTCACTCGCCGCGGTTAATCGACTCTCCTTAACCCCCTTCCGCACGTTCTATGTAGTAAAGAATTTGGTTCAGCAGGTTTAACTGGCTTTCAGACCAGTCGAGGCCATCAATCCTGTCACTCGCAGCTTCCCTGGTTTCAGCGTATGTGATCCCGTCTTCACCCTCCGAAGTATGGATTTCCTCCAGAATCCCAAGCACGCTGATATGAAACAGCGCGTCCTCGTGCATCTGCATCCTCGACTCCGTTATGAACCCCTCCCCCCTTACCTCCGGTGCAATCTCGTATATCACTTCAAAAAGTCGCCAGAATCGTATGGCCCTTACGGGATCACCAAGTCGCTCATACGACATGGCTATCAGGTGGTAGCTTTCAAGGTGCTCGGAGCTTGTCGCGATTGCGTTCTTCAGCCAGTGAATAGCATCGCGATATTTCGCCCGGTCACCGTCTTCCTCGGCACGGATATACTGCAGGTTGGCGGTAGCGTAGTAAAGTTCCACGTTGTATGGAATCTGCCCGCAGGCCGTTGACAGCATCCGGTAACATTCCTCGTAACTTTGATTCAGTCTTTCACGTGCCTCGATATAAGAAACCGCGATCTGCCGCGCGACCTCCCCGTCAGGAAGATTTTCGTTCGAGACTTCCGCCACATCGATCCCGAACGAATCGAGTGCCGCCTCCTGTTCCATTACTCCTATCCGCCCGTTGTTTATCTCGTCTATAAAGATATTGAGAAGTTCGAAGGTCACGGCCTGGTCACCGGCATACAGCTCGACTGCTGTAATAAGGGCATGACGTCGCTCGAACATCATTTCATGATCCCGGTAGATGTTCGCGAGGTTCTTCATCGCACGCATCTGGCTTCGGGAAATGGTGCTGCCATGACGTTCCGTAAACGGTACAAGCCACGGATTGGGATTGATCTCGGATTCCGCTACGCATCCGACCAGCGATGCGAGGATCGCGACAAGTACGAAGGATGCGAGCGCTCCGGCTGTGGATTTAAATGAACGCGACACTTATTGTTAATTTTATATTATGTTTCACATGATTTCGGCAGATTGCCCGGTTTTTAGGCGTTTTTTCGTCAACATAATGTGCGCACATGATATTATTAAATCTGATAAAGACTGCTGAAACGGAAGGGGAATCACTGATGCGAACAGTACTTGCTTCACTTTCGATTGCCATAATTCTCTCAATTCTGATTCTGACACCCGCACTTGCACAGGAAGGCCCGGATGAGATCGAATCGAACGACACTATGGTCCTTTCGGATTTTATCGACGGTTTCGTTATCGAAGGGGAGATAGGAGCCGATGGTGACGAGGATGACTGGTTCGTCCTCGATGGTCAGGAGGGTTATTATCCCACTATTACCCTGTACTATGACAACGAGGTGTGCGATATCGACCTCGACATATGGAGCGATGACCAGGTAATCGGATCGCTTTCGTCCGTAAACAGCCCGGACAGCGGTTCGTTCCACGTTCCCGACATCTGCTACCTGCATGTTTACGTATATGACGGAAGCGGAGAATACAGAATCGAGATCGAACCTTCCGACTCGTCTTCACTCGATCGATGCGAGGGCGATGACGAGGTTGAGAGTAACAACGAAAGGGACCTCGCGGATTACATCGAAGAAGAGGATGGCAGCCTTGAAATCAACGGCTACGCCTGCGTCGATGACGAGGACTGGTTCATGCTCGATGGCACCGAGGGATACAATCCGACGATAACCCTGATTTACGATTACGAAATCTGCGATATCGATCTTGAGATCTACTCGGGTGACGATTATGTTGGGAGCCTCGTGGATGTCGAGAGCCCGGACAGCGATGAGTTTGAGGTACCGGATGTCTGCTACCTCCGCGTCATGGCATATGATGGCGAGGGACAATATACGATCCTCATCGAACCATAAGCGGATAAAAAGGGACGTTTCCGTATCCCCTTTATCGAAGCGTACTGCATAAGTAAGTCACGAGGCACAGGCAGTGATAACATGATTTTTTATTAAGAATTTAAAGCGCAGTAATAACCAGCCTGAGTCCTGAAAGGCGCATCAGCAAAGGAATTTTTTCAACTGGCATGGTTTGGATACGAAAAACTTACATGGATAACGTTTACATCATGCAATTTAATTTCTATAAATCGTGATATTATTCCCGTAATCCCAGACACAAAGGACAGGAGGACTCAATGAGAGCGACTTTTTCAGTAATTTTTGCATCAATGATGCTGGTGCTCTTCGCGATAGCCCCGGCTTTCGCGCAGGAGGGACCTGACGAGTGGGAATCCAATGATGAGATGAGACTCGCGGACAGCATCGACACCCTGTACATCCAGGGAGAAATCGGCCGCCAGAGCGATAATGACGACTGGTTCATACTTGAAGGCCAGGAGGGTACCGATCCCTACATCACTCTGTACTATGACGATTCGCGCTGCGATATCGACATGGAGATTTACAGCGACGATGAGTACGTTGGAAGCCTGACAAGCTCGTCAAGCCCGGATGGCGACGAATTCTACGTCCCGGGTACATGCTATCTGCACGTTTACGTCTACTCCGGCCACGGCGACTACGAAATAGAGATCGAGCCGGGCGGAGGCGGAGGACATTACTCCGGTGACGACTGCGAAGGTCCCGACGAGTGGGAAAGCAACGACGAAATGGACCTCGCCGACTACATCGATAACCTTGAAATCGAAGGTTACATGTGCGAGTACGACGAGGACTGGTTCGTCCTTGATGGCTCTGAGGGCACAAACCCGACAATCACTCTCTACTACGATGACTATTATTGTGACATCGACATGGAGATCTACAGCGATGACGATTACGTCGGTTCGCTGACCAGCTCTTCAAGCCCTGATTCGGACAGCTTCCATATCCCCGGTGAGTGCTACCTCTACGTCTACAGCTATGACGGCGAGGGTGAGTACTACATCGAGATCGACCCCGGACGAGGTGGCGGACGCGATGATCGCCCGGACCGAAGGGATCGAGACTGTGAAGGCCCCGACGAAGTTGAATCAAACGACGATGCCGATCTCGCCGACTGGATCGATGGTTACGAAATCGAAGGTTATGCATGTGAAGGCGACGACGACTGGTACGTACTCGACGGCCAGGAGGGTTACTACCCCGAGATCGTCCTCTACTACGATGATTATGACTGTGACCTGGACCTCGAAGTCTACAGTGACGACGAGTACAGCGGTTCGCTGACAAGCACTTCCAGCCCCGACTCGGACTTCTTCGATATCCCCGGCACCTGCTACATTCACGTTTACTCCTACAGCGGTGAAGGCGAGTACACGGTAGAGATCTGGCCCGATGAGGGTAACGGTTACAGTGGCGGTGGTGATTGCGAAGGTCCCGACGAGTGGGAATCCAATGATGATATGGACCTTGCTGACTACATCGATGGTTACACCATTGAGGGTTACTGCTGCGTAGGCGACGGCGACTGGTTCGTGCTCGATGGGCAGGAGGGCTCACGCCCCGAGTTCACACTCTATTACGATGACTACGAGTGCGACATCGACATGGAAGTCTACGATGATGATGAATATGTCGGATCGCTCTCATCAACCGACAGCCCCGACTGGGACACGTTCCGGATCAGGGGTACCTGCTACCTCTACGTTTACTCATACAGCGGAGAGGGCGAATACACGATTGAAATCGAACCTTAACCTGTCTGTAAATAAAATTGATTTCTTTCCCCCGGTTCATCCCGGGGGTTTTTACTTTTGCGGTGAGTCCCGCTCCGTGAAAAAACCCGGGATTAAAAACCCGGGTATCAGAACTCATTTTTTTATCGATCTGTTACCAGTCACCCTGCGGACCGCCATACGCGCCCATGTCGGATGTAGTGTCATCATCCCAGTCGAATATTGTCGGGTCTCCTGTATCAATACACGGCGAACCGGTCGACAGCGTGAAATCCGTTCCGGCGTTCGTGTATAGCGGGTTTAAACTGATGCAGCCCGTGCCGGGTGTGAGGTTCTGGTAGTTCGATGTCGCACAGTCGTAGACGTCGCAGTACTCGAAATCGTACACGCAGCCGCTCTGGTAAATCCCGTACGCGCTCTGGAAGTACCCGCCGCCTCCAACTCCCTTACGGATGTGAGTAACGATAACGTTCCGCACATCCAGCCCGTTGCAGTTCGCAAAGTGCATTCCATACGCAATTCCGTAGTAATACGATTTCTTGATGTCATACACAACGCAGTTTGTGATCTCCACGTTCGCCGACGCGTTCACGCGGATTCCATACGCGTTATGGTAATTCCCGCCCTGTACGTCATTCACAATCACGTTATTCAGTACCACAGCGTCCGAGTTGTTGATGTATATCCCGTGCGGCCAGCAGTAACTTCCACCGAGAAGTCCCGTCGATCGCACGTAATGTACGTAAGTACGCTCGATATGCACGTAATTCGTCCCGCTTCCGTCGCAGTTCTCGATGTAAATCCCGTAGAACGTCGCGTATCCCGGATCGGTCGCGTTGTTTACGTCGTACACCTCGCAGTTGTTAATATGCGGAAACGCGTTGTTCTGAAGGTAGATTCCCCTCGCGTCGGAGTAATCGAGATCGACGATACTGCAGTTCAGGATATCCGGTGACGTTCCCGAGCACCTGACACCGTACCGCCTCGCGTCTATCTCGAATCCGTCGATCGTCGCGTCATCCGCGCCGTTTACCGCGGCTCCGGTCGAATTATCGTAGATCGTAGCCTCGTCGTCCCCGTCCGATGAATCCCAGTTGACCGATTTCAGTACGACTCCCGAAACAAGCGTAACCGGACCGTTATATGGAACATCGCTGTCGTCGACCCATACCTGGTATCCCGTGCTCGCTGCTGTAAGGCCCTCCTGGATCGTGTTGTACGGGTTCGCCTGCGATCCGTCCTCGACGCCCGACGTGTTTGAATCGTCCACGTAGATAACATTCGCCATCAGGACCTCGAATCCCTCAACGAGCGATCCCTCGTAAGGTCCGGGATTAATCACAACTACATCGTAGAGCCCGATATTCGCGCCCGACAGATCGAAGTCGCACAGAACCTCGGTCGCGTCGGTCCACGAGACACTTGTCCCGCCGATCACCATCGATCCGTCCGACTCCCTCAACTCGACCGTGCACCCGTCCTCGAAATAATCACCGTTGATCGTCGCATTGACCGTTTCTCCGACATCTCCCTCAGTCGGATCGATCGAGTAGACGACCGGATCAAAATGCGGCTGCGCGTCGGCTATCTCCACGGTATCCAGATGGTACGCCGCAAGAGCTGCGTCCGGCCATGTCCACGGTGACGTGTCGAAATCGTCCATGTTCGGCTCGTATGTGTTCGGATCGACGTTCTCGGCGATCACCCATACATCGTTCTGGCCGCTTTTCGTCAGGTTCAGCCCGTATACTTCGACCTCGTAAACGCTCGACGCCTCGGTTCCTTCCATAACCACCGCGTCCGCAAGCACATCGACCGGTGTCGCGAAAAGATCACCATCGAGCCACAGGCCCGCAAGCTCACTCGATACCACCGATCCACCGTATGCGCCCTGCCAGTCGTAAACTTCGATATCAAGCACAAGGTATCCGCCGTTATCACCATCATCCACGTACCACGCTGTGCTTCCCGCGTCCGTAACATCAATCAGAAACGGCTCTGCGCAGTTCGCGCTCAGGCTGAACGCTTCCGCCGGAAAGTCGGGTTCATAAGATATATCCGGATCCTCCCAGCTTGCGCATACCGCGTAGTTGAAGTCGAACACAACCTCTTCGTCGTTCATTTTGAACTGTATCTCGTATCGACGCTCGTTCGATCCGTACGATGTGAATATTCCCCTGTTCACAAGGTCGATATCTGCGAGCGGGTCCTCCAGTTCAAGTCCATCCGCGAACTGTTTGTAGCCATTTATAGTCGCGGTCGGCATAAGCGGTGGCGCAAGTTTCCCGCGTGTAGGCCCGAAAATGTTCTCGTACGGCGCGAACTCCTGCCAGTTCCACCATCGCGTGTACCCGTCCGCGTTAAGAAGCACCGTATCACCCGCGCCCGCGTAGCGTGCGGATGTGTCATACTCAAGCTGGTACGACCCGTCGCTGAAGAGGATTCCCCTCACGTCGAACCCGTTGTAGAAATTCAGTCCGGGAAACGGGTGGTTGAGCGTGACATCCACAACGAAAAGACCGCTCTGCGGATCGCTCGACGCGTCCACCTTCAGCGATATCATGTGCGTCGGACTCATCGGCGGCTGCATAAACTGTGTCACGTTCGCCGTGAATTCGGCTCCCCTTAATGGAACCGCTTCGGCTGTCATAGAGACGGGATCGATCGTGATCTCGTACATCCCCCAGAGCATCGCGGAATTATTTCCCGATGCCGAATTGCCGGCCATCGCAGTCTCACCAGGCGTTACGGGTGTCCCCCCACCCCCGCAACCGGCAAATACTGCCGTAAGGATAAGTACTGATACACAGACGAAAAACCTGTTTCGCAGTGACATTTCGATAAACCTCCGGGTTAATGCAGTGTTTAAAGGCCCGCCCAGCAAAAGTATCTCACGGATACCGTAAACATTATACAGGTATTTCACATTTTGTTAAATGAAGGACGGGAATTTACATGGGATCCGATACGAAATGCGTATTAAAAAAATTTTTTAGTAATTACTAAACATGTGGTATTTTTTATGAATGCGTGTAGAAGGGGAAATGAGCGAGTCAAAGAAAACCGAACCAAAGGTCGGTATTAACAATCCTGACTCACCACCACAAGCGAACGGGGATCATGTCCCGAATGATCCTGCTGGATTCGGGGCAGAGAGCACCCGAACAATGAAAATTGCCAGCGCACTTCGATTAATACTCGTCGGAGAATTCTCCCTGCTGACACTCGTTGTGTGTTATGCCACATTCGCGTGGAGCACTGTAAAGGATGTGCATTTCTTCCAGGCATTTTCAACTGGCTTCACACTGCCATTAATTGGGATTAAAACAGAACCACTTCTTTTTGCGGTTGTAACCGGCTTAGTCCTGTTTATTATTGTTTTGGTTCTACAACTCACTCATACCATCCTGAGTTTCCTGAGCGGGAAAATCCGGTTGCAGGATAACCAGGTTACTGGCAAAGAATGGCTGGCAATCAGGATAATTATTTTAATTTCGCCGGTTATTATCCTGACCATAATGCACGAACGCCTTGCCTGGATAGACAACTTCGGGAGAATCAATAATGGGATCGCCAGTATCCTGATGGCTATCATTGGGATTTGGTTGTTCTTTACGCTGGTTCGGGTTATTTCACTGCATCACGGGCGTGGTTCACTAAAGTCATGGGGATTTTTGATCAAGGTTGCGGGATTGATAATTTTAACGCTGGCCCTGTTTATTTTTCAGATGGATTTACACTGGCGTGCCAAGTCCTTCCGGCAAAGGGACATGATCGATCTCCGTGGCGTGGAAATTACTCTGCTGCCGCCGAATCCGGATGGTGAAATTATTGGTGCCGATCTTGAAGGGGTGACTTTCGCCGATGCAGACCTGACCGGTGCAAATCTGAATTACGCTAAACTAAATGGTACAAGGTTTCACTCCGGATCTCTTAATGATGCAATATTGACCGGCGCTCAGGGGCAGTACGTACATTTTCTATCAACTGATATGATCAATGTGGTCGCGTACGATGTTATTTTTAAGGAAGCCCGGATGTCATCAGTCAACCTTACAGGTGCAGAACTTGTAAGGGCAGATTTATTAAAAACCACGCTTGCCTTTTCGTGCCTGAACGAAGCGAATCTCGATTCTGCCAGCCTTATCGGAACCAACTTAAGCCAGGCCAATCTTCAAGGTGCCCTCCTGCACGGCACTTCGCTTATTGGTGCAAAATTAATTTCCTCGAATCTCCACGAGGCAGAATTTGAAAATACCCGATTCCAGTTCGCCGATATGCGGGACATACGTAATTTCAACTGGGATAACATCAATGAGTGCAATCTTCATGGGGTCCTGCTTTTACGTGACCAACTACCTGAATTTATTACTGTTCCGGACGGAACCGAACTCGTTTATCTCAAAGAGGCCGACAATGGCTACAATGCTATTGCTGTTACGTTTGAAGAATGGAAAGAAATAAGGATCGAAGGATTACAATCATTTTTAAATACCCTTGAATTTGAAGATACAATAACAACCAGTATTTGGGAACTAATAAACAAACCTCCCGACTGGTACACTTCCGTTGAATAAAAAAAAGGGGCCGCCTTCACAACAGCCCCATTCGTGTGCCATTTCAAATTAATCCTACAACTGACTAGGCGGAGTCCAGTCGCCTTCGGGACCACCGAACGCTCCCATCTCGCCGCCATCATCCGCACCCTCGGAGTACTCCGTATTCGTCGGATGATAGAAGTTCGCGCCGGGATTCATGTCGTACTGCGGGTCCTTAGCCTCGTAGTTGAATATCGCGCCTGTACCGCCCGAAACCTGGTTGCAGAACCCGGTGTACCATCCCGATGACGAGTTCTCGCCCGGCGGAAGGTCCGGCCAGCAGATGTTGTAGCAGCCGGAGTAGTCCATCGGGTATGGCGACGGTCCGGGCTGGACGTAGCCGTCCACCCACCATCCGTAGTACGACGTGTTTCCGTATACCACGTAGTCGTCGGTGCCCTCGATGTTTGACACGATGTTGTTCTTCCACACGATATCGTCTCCGCCGACCATCCCGAAGTATCCGGCGTTTACATGCCCGGCGTTTACGGTCGTTCCCGTCGGCGGGTCCGCGTGACGGATGTCGTCCACCGTGACGTTATATAGCTTGAACTCGCCAACCCAGTCCCACGAGTTGATGTTCGAAAGGCTGAACGCTGTCATCGCGTTCTGCGGGTCCGGATTCGGTGAAGGGCGTATGCAGTCGGTCTTGTTGAAGAAGTCGTACATCAGAATGTTGTGGAAATCCACGTTATGCGGGGCAACGCTGTCGTAGCCGACCCTTATCAGGTAAGCCGACGTTCCGTACTGTCCCGTGTCGTAAACATCGTAACCGATCTTGTGGAATTCGCTGTGATGTACCGACATCCCGTCGATTCCCCCACCGTACACAACGTAGAAACTTCGCCAGTCGTTGTCGGCACCGCGATGGTAAATCTCCGTGAACTCGCATCCCGATATTTCAATATTCTCGCTTCTCGCGAATCTCAGTATGTATCCCCTTTGAGTTGTAATTATACCCGTGAACCTGCAGTCCTTGATGTTAATTCCATCTCCCTGGCTGAAATACATGCCGTTCGGGGATCCCGTATTCAGCGTGCACTCGAACTGCAGCCCCTCTATCGTAATATTGTTCATATTCGCAGAGTACGCATGCGTGTTCTGATGGTCCACTGTCGGCCAGCCGGATCCGTCGTTCCAGTTGCAGCCGATCACATGGCTGTTGTTGTACATCGTGAACGGCGAGTAATCGGACGCCGACTGGTCCACGATAACCGGTTCGTCGTTCGACGCGTACGCGGCGTCGATTCCCTTCTGGATCGTGTCGTACGGATGATCCGGGGTGCCGTCCATCGACGGGTCACCGGCGTTGTCGCCATCCACGTATATCGCGTCCAGAATCGTAAATCCGTCAGTCAGAACTCCCGTGATTCCGGGTGATACCTCCACGACAACATCCCACAGTCCCGGAACCGCCCCGGCAAGATTCAGGTCTCCCTCCAGAGTGGTCGAATCGATAAAGACAACGTCTGTCGCGACGATGTCCTCCTCGCCTGTCCTCTGCAGGTAGAAAGAAGAACCGTCTACGAAGTTCGTTCCCGTCACCGTCACATGTTCGGGTGTGCAGTCCGGAATTCCCTCGTCCGGATCGATCGCCGTTACCGTAGGCGGATCGTACGGAGCCTGGTCGCCAATCGTCACGGTGAAAACATTGAACGCGGTCAGAGGACTGTCGGGATACGCAAACGCGCTCCCGCCGTCGATCTGCGGTTCGTACGATGTCGGGTCCGCGCTTTCGACCCCGATGAGAATCTCATAGTCACCGGCACCCTGGTTACCCTCGTACGTGATCGCCGTTTCCCAGACCGATGAATTCACCGTGCTTCCGGGATTTACCGTCGCCGATGTAAGATCGACGTAACCGCCGAGCACATCCCCGTCGGCGTACACCATCGCGACCTCACCCGGAACATCGTTGTATGCTCCGCCCTGCCAGTCGAATACCTCGATGTTCAGCCTGATCTCGCCGCCGAAATCTCCCGGCCCCTCGTACCATGCGTCGGTGCCGTTATCGGTGATCGCGATATTGTAAGCTTCCTGGCAGTTCGCCGAGACATCGAAAGCCTCCTGCGGATAGTCCGGCTCGTAAGATGGATCGGGTTCCGACCACGACGCGTCGACCGCATAGTTGAAGTCGAATACGATCTCCTCATCGTTCATTTTGAACTGGATGTCGTACCTTCGCGTGCAGCTTCCCGGTGCCGAAGTACTCAAAAATCCCCTAGACGACGGGCCGAGATCGGTAACCGCGTCCTCAAGTTCAAGGCCGTCCGCGAAGTACTTGTAGCCGTTTACGGTTGCAGAGGGCTGGTTCGGGGGTGCGAGCTTTCCTCTCGTTGCACCGAATATGCTTTCAAAGCTCGTGAATTCCTCCCAGTTCCACCATCTGGTGTAACCGTCGGGATTCATAAGGTACGTGTCATCCGAACCTGCCCGCAGGATCGTTCCGTCGTAATCGGAACCAAGCGAGCCGTTCGAGTAAAGAATTCCCCTTACATCGAATCCGTTGTACATGTTAAGTCCGGGGAACGGATGATTGACCGTCACGTCAACCGCGAAATACCCGGTCGCTGGATCGCTGATCGGATCGATTCCGAACGACAGCATGTGAACCGGACTTGCCGGCGGCTGCATGAAGCGTGTCACGTTCGCCGTGAACTCGGCTCCCCTCAGCGGAACTGCCTCGGCTGTCATAGAAACCGGATCGATTGTGACATGCCAAAGTCCCCACATGATCCTGTTTGCCATGCGCGCTGATTCAGCCAGCTGGTCGGATGTCAGGTCCGGTGTGACCGCGCTTCCGCCACCGGAGCACCCGATCATCAGAACCAGGAGCGTCACGACCAGCGTAGCCGACAAAATAAAACTCGAATTTTTGAATCTGGACATTTTGTGTACCTTCCGTTTAAGGATGCCTGCGTTAACCATTCAGCAGGTTAGGAATTATTGAAGGCAGTACTGAATGATTTTCGTACGGCAACCCGGATACCGATCCCGCCTGACGGGTATCGGCAGCAACAACGAGAACCGGGTCATAAAAAGTATATCATTTTCAAGCAATATATATCATTAAAAACACATGAGATTCCATTAAATTTTTCCGGCATTGCGGCATTATCCTCTTCCCTATATAATTCAAACGGTTTCATGACCGACAATACGGTAAATAACATTCCCGAACCACTTACCGGTACTCCGGCGATCGAGATGATGGATGTCGTGGCGGGCTACGGTGATCATGTCGTGCTCGATGGCATAGACCTGGCTGTCAATCCCGGCGAAATCTTCACAATTATCGGCCTTTCCGGAAGCGGAAAATCCACACTTCTCAAACTTGTCATAGGTTTTTTAAAAGCCCGCAAGGGACTCGTTCTCGTCGACGGTGAGGACATCACCCACATGAACGAAATCCAGCTTCGTCATGTGCGCCTTAAAATGGGCATGGTGTTCCAGAAAGCCGCGCTGTTCGACAGCATGAACGTTTATGAAAATGTCGCTTTTCCCCTCCACTACCGCAAGCACAGGGATGATCATCGAAGCATCCGTGAGATTGTCACCGAGAAACTTTACGACGTCGACATGTCAGGCACAGAACGACTCATGCCCGACGAATTGTCCGGCGGCATGCAGAAACGTGTCGGACTCGCAAGGGCACTCGTCGAGAATCCTTCGATTATTCTCTACGACGAGCCGACCACCGGACTCGATCCGGTAATCACGAACAACATCAATAACCTGATCGTTAAAACCCGCGAAAGGTACAACGTCACGAGCCTGATCATCAGTCACGACATGGAGAGTGTCTTCAGGATTTCCGATCGTGTGGGCATCCTTTACAACAAAAAGGTCATCTTTACAGGCACTCCTTCCGAAGTACAGGAAATTGATATTCCCGAAGTCCAGGCTTTCATTCACGGCGAGGAGATTCCATCACATCTTAAACGACGCGATTTAAGCGCCTGAAATCTTAACGGTAAAATGAACAAGAAGCTGATTCTGACAATTGTATACATCATTTTCCTGGCAGCCATCCTGTTTATAATTTTCAGGTATGGCGGAAGCGCGAACGGTCCCGATCTGAGTATTTCCGAAAATACCGAACCGGTCATGTGGGTTGTAACAAGCGGTGAAAGCCGATATTTCTTTATGCTTCCCGATTCCCTGGATCCGATCCGAACCGAGCCTGTTTCTGAAATTCTCACTTACTGGAACGGTGGATTCCTCAGGCGATTCGAGGGTGTCACCGAATGGTACGAATGGGACAGCGAAACATCGCAGTTTATAGCCGATCCGGGTGTCGATCTCACCGAGTGGGAGAATCCGGTGGCCGTGGACGGCGACGGCAGAATTATCTACGCTTTCGAGCACACCGCCCCACCTGTTCGCAAGGTCTCCAAGCATTTGCTTGATGGCACTGAGCCGGAAACTGTCATTACGATTGCGGCGGAAGAGGTCGAACTCATTGCTCCCCTTCCATCAAACGGATGGCCGGTATTCTGGGTCGATCGCCCGTCGCAGGCCGGTGCAGTCACCGTTAATGACGAACCTACCCGGAAGCTTCGCATCCAGCGCGATGGCAATGTCGGAGGGGAAGTTCCCGATTCACTCGGTTTCTACTTTCTTGAGGATAATCTCGTGGTGAATCGCGAGGAGGAGGGCTGGATCCTCTACGAGCCTCGTGCATCTTCGATCTCCCAGCGCACGATGAGTATCGACACGATCGAAGGTGATCTCACGCCCCTGGAGCGTGTCTACAACACAATCCTTATTTCGGCCGACACAACCGACGATTCCGGCGCAAACCTGAGCACCCTTTACTCATACGAAATTTACGCAACACGTACAATCAGGGAAATCTGGAACACATCGGTACTTGATTTCGAAGCGCACATCATGAACCTTGCGGTTTTAGGCAGCGATGAATATTACATTATCGTCGGGCGTATGCCCGAATTAAGAAACATCGTGCTGATTCATTACAGGGACGGCGAATGGTCGGAGATCGTAGCCTCGGTTTTCCCCGAGCCGGTCACCGATGCCGATATTTTCCTCCTCGATTCCGCTGACCCGGGTTCGGTCGTTCTTGAGGACATCGATGAGGAAACTGGCCCCATCGAGGACCTTCGCGCAGTGGACATCAGCGACAAATACCAAATCTCCACCGGGGAAGCTGAGCTTATGGATGTGGACGTCGTTCCCGCGAACCAGGAACCATAAGTTTTACGATCCAGTCTGTATCTGTTAATTTAGGATAAGAAATGGAATCTCTCGAAAGCATACTTGCCCGCATAAGAAAGGACTACGGGCTCGAGGAAAGCCTGACCGTGGAGGAGGTCAGGATACTTGCCTATCGTCACATAGACCCCGACATCTCCGAGTTCGTGCGTGCGGTGTGGGTGGAGGGTAATGTGCTTGTAATACAGTGTACCGAGCCCGTCGCGATCCAGGAGTTTCAGGCTCGTGCGGAGGGTATCAGGTTAAGAATTAACCGAGATGCCGGACGTGCCGCACTTGCGGAAGTTCGTCTCACCCTTTATGGAGTCAAGCGGGGGAAAAAATCGATGGACTGATTATGAAGAACTACTCTGCAATTCCGGATGAAATAAAAAAGATGGTGCTGGAAGCAAAGTCGATCGCGATATGGCCGATCGACGAAAGCCCGATGACCGATTCGTACCAGGCCGCGCGGTACTTCCAGGACAGGATGTGGGACATCTACCCGGTTCACGACTACCTCGATCGTATTCTCGAAGTCCAGGTTTATCGCGATATCCGCCTCATCCCCGACGATTATGACATCCTTCTGATCTTCTGCGATGTCGACAGGCTTCCCGAAACGGTCAACGCTATTTTCAACGCGGACTACATCCCCCCACTACTCTGGACCGGTGAAGGAATTATCGACCTTGAGACAATTGATCGTCTCAACGATGCCGGCATCCTCAACATGATGGACACGAACCTCGTGGAGTTCTACATCTGGCTCACCGACGAAGAAAGAACCGACTGAGAACCTGAAACCCTCACTCCTGTGGCGGTCAGGAGACCACCACTCCCAGAGATACCACCACTCCTTTTTTTACAGGACTGGAGGCTTCCAGCCTCCAGATGATCGATGGCCTCCAGGCCATCGTCTCCGGGTTACCTCCACCGCCTTTGCAATGTTACAATACCTCCCGATGACTCAACCTCCGCTGATGCCCGACCCCGACGTGGACACAGGTTCAGAAGACGAACCTGTCGAACTTAACGGCACCATCGACCGAATCACCTTCCACAATCCGGAAAACGGCTACACAGTCGCGCGCTTCCGCCTCGATTCCCCCGGCCTTAAAAACGATTTCGATTACGGCGACTCCGGCGGATTCACAACCATAATCGGCAAATTCCCAAGCATCAATGAGGGTGAGCACTACACCCTCCAGGGTAAGTGGGTGCGTCACCAGAAATTCGGCCTCCAGTTCGAATCATCCCGCGCGCACATGAGCGCTCCCGCTACACTCAAGGGAATGGAGAAATACCTGGCGAGCGGACTCGTCCCCGGAATCGGTCCGGTCTTCGCGAAGAAAATCGTCAGGCATTTCAGCGAAGAGGTCTTCGATATCATCGAAGAGGAGCCGGAACGCCTCAGGGAGGTTCCCGGCATAGGACCCTCGCGTGCCCAAAGCCTCGCGGAGGCATTTCGAAAGCAGCGCGCAATTCGCTCCCTCATGATTTTCCTCCAGGATCATGACATCTCCCCGACAATCGCGGTCAAGATTTACAGGGAGTACGGTGACGATGCCATCCGGGTACTTAACGATAACCCCTACACCCTCGCGGACGATATTTTTGGCGTCGGATTTAAAACGGCCGACTCTGTCGCGCAGAAACTCGGGATGGAGAAGGATGACCCGCGACGTCATCGCGCGGGCGTTCAGTACATCCTCAAGGAAGCTTCCACCGAAGGGCACGTCTACTTCCCGCGTCCGGAACTCCTTATAAAGGGTGAAGAATTACTCGGAGCGGATGTTGAATCGATAGACAATGCGGTAAAGCACCTCGCCGTCGAGGATAAGGTTTATGATGATTCGGGAAGGGTGTACATAAAATTCCTCTACGACGCCGAATGCGAGATAGCAAAAATCCTGGGTAATTTCTCTCAGGGAAAAGTCAAGTCCTACCAGCGTGACGCGCTAATCGCGCGGATCAGGCGGATACAGAAAATCGAACGCCTCGAACTTGCCCGTCAGCAGGAAGAAGCTGTGATCAGGGCTTACGAGAACCAGGTGCTTGTTATTACCGGCGGTCCGGGAACCGGCAAGAGCACAACGGTCAAAGTAATCGTACGGATGTTCGAACAGATGAACAGGAACGTACGTCTTGCCAGCCCGACCGGACGTGCCGCGAAGCGTCTCGAGGAAGCCACCGGACGTCCCGCCTCGACCATCCATCGCCTGCTCGAATATCACCCGCAGCAGGGTTTCGGAAGAAACGCGGATGCCCCCCTCGACTGCAAAGTTTTAATAGTGGACGAGGCGAGCATGCTGGATGTACCACTCATGTACTACCTTCTAAGGGCGCTCCCCGGTGGAACGAGACTGATTCTCGTTGGCGATGTCGACCAGCTTCCGTCTGTAGGGCCCGGATCAGTACTGAAGGACATTATCGATTCGGGACTCGTCAAAACGGTGCACCTTACCGAGATATTCAGGCAGGCCGCGGGAAGTCTGATCGTGACCAACGCGCACAGGATCAACCAGGGCCAGGGCCCGACCTACGATCCCGCGAGTGGCGCAAAAGATTTCAGATGGATTACGCAGGACAACAAGGATGCGATTGGTGATGACGTAATAAATACCATCACCAGTAAGCTTCAGAAAAAGTTCGACCCGCTAAGCGATATCCAGGTCCTGACCCCTATGCATGCCGGTTCAGCTGGCGCCAAGGAACTTAACAGGAGGCTTCAGGAAACCTGCAACCCCCCCGCAAACGACAAACCCGAAATGAAAGTCGGCGATCGCATCTACCGTCGCGACGACCGCGTGATGCAGATCAGGAATAACTACGAGCTCGAGGTCTTCAACGGCGATATCGGTCGAATCGCGATGATCGATTCAAGGGAGGGTATCCTGACAGTCGAGTACGACCGGCTGGTCAGTTACCGGAGAAGCGACCTCGATGAGCTGGTCCTCGCGTACGCGATCACTGTCCACAAGTCGCAGGGAAGCGAGTACCCGTGCGTCGTTGTTCCCCTGACAACCGCTCACTGGATAATGCTTCAGAGAAACCTGGTTTATACCGCCGTCACGCGGGCTAAAAAATTCTGCGTCCTCGTCGGCCAGAAAAAAGCTCTATGGCGCGCGATCAAAAACGCACATACGGCAGAGCGCTACACTAATCTTCGCCTCAGGCTTGCCGAATTGAAATAATCGCTGAAATATTTCCCATGCCTGCCCGATTACTTCACCGTGCCAATACAGCAGCGTAAGGGTATAATATGAAATCCGGGTTTCAGACCAATCCGTTATATTGCCTTCCGTGTCTGATTCTTTGATGATTAAACTGCAGGTGAACAGTGACTGAAGTCTGGTGGTCGATTGTAATTCCGTTTATCTACCTCGTGATCCTCGAGAGCCTGACCGTGCGATGGATCGCGGGTGGCCCCGTTCCCGGGCTGATCAGCCGCATACTCGCTACCAATATCGCCGGGTTTGCGCTCCTGATGTTCGTTTCACTGACCGGGTGGTTCTTCGAATGGTGGCCAGAGATACGCAACTGGGCGCTCCGCGACAGCTTTCTCCTGTTCATTCTCATTAAAGGTCCGATCTTCTGGTTCCTCTTCAGACGGTGGGGCACCCAGAAGGTCTTCACGCTCCACATTCTCAGCAATTTCGTAAGTGGCGCAGTCCTTAGCCTTCTGTTCGTCTATGCGCCACAGGCAATGGCTATCCGTCCGGTCACCGCCAATTTCCTCGAACTTGTCGCCATGAGCCGTATCCAGACGATCCAGCAGGCCGTCGAGCGTTACAGGGTCGATCATGGCTATTACCCCAAATATCTCTGGGGTGGCGACCACGCATCATGGGGAGGAGTTGAAGCTCCCCCCGACCCGCTTTTATCCGAGGGCTATCTTGAAGCTTACCCGGTAAACCCACTCAATCTCGACCGCTCCTTCTTCGAACCAAGACGTGAGCCGGGATTCTGGAATCTCTGGGTCGGAAGAAATTCTACGAACTTCCTTCACGTGCACGACCTCTGGTACTCCGTGGTTAAATCGGACCCTCGTTTCGGACTGCGGGGTGTAAGAATGGGCAATGTCCTCCCGGACCCCGCCATTCCCGCAAGCACGCTTCCGGACGATGTCAGTTTCACGATAAATGCGAAATGGCTTCCCGGTGGCTTCTTCTACAGGTCGTACGATATCGACGGCGACGCACACGCGGATGCCTACATACTCGGCCTGTGCGGCGATGAGGATAACTACGCGAGCATGGACAGCTATGACGCGCGCCTCGACACCCTCACACGAACTATGACAACAACGATCGATTCGGTCCAGTACCGCCATATAGTTGTCTCCGCGCAGGATGGCATCCGAGATGGTGTCATCTTCAAGGTACACCAGGGATTCCCCGCAAACCCGATTGAGAGACAGGGAACTGGAGGTCCTCCCGGTGACAGTCCCGGGCAGTCCGTTTCTATCGCGGACGAATCAATTCAGCTTTCTGCCGGTAATATGGAAGACTCTGCAGCCATTGAAGAATCAACTGATTCCGATCGGGAATCCGACTGAATCAACCTACCCATTTAAAAATTCGGAGTTTACTTTAAAGAGATCTGCGTTTGAACAGCCAGCAGAGAAGCCACAGGAACACGATATTGTAAATCCCTATCTGCCACAGCCATCCCCACCGCATGTTCCAGTTTTCTATTAGGGTCATGTCCTTGTCGAGGATGTTCACGGTCACCTGCGACAGGTGAGGAAGCACCCAGTACGCGAACTTAAGACCAATGTTGAATATCCAGTGAAGATTATCGATCTCGGTGAACTCGATGATCTTCTCAGCGAAATGACCGCCGGTATATATCGCTGCTCCTATTATCCCGGCGGGAACTTCCGGCATCCGCAGCGTCAGCCCCATGATGATGATCACCATCGTGAAGTACTTCACCGGGAACAGCATGACCGCTTCAAGATAATGAAGATCGATCGGACTCCTTGTTCCAAACAGGAGAAATATCAGGTGAATCAGGTAAAGCTCCGCGGCAAGCGCAATAAAACACCCGCTCACTATCGCCCAAATGCCCAGGGCTTTTCCTATAACGTACTCCGAGCGAGTGATCGGTTTGGGCAGTATCGAAAGCGTGACTCCCCTGTTCATTTCGTTAGGAAGCACCATCATCGCGAGCACGAACCCGATCATAGCGACGAAGAAATCCGCAACCAGGAAAGCACCATGCCATATAAGATTGGTAAGAGTCTTCTGACGGGCTATAACTTCGCGCTCTTCGGGCGTTATCGATGAGCCGTCGGGTAACACAACACTGCCGGCTTCACCCGACAACTCCGTTTCGGTTGACGTTAATACCGCGTCCTGCTCCGCGGGTCCCTGTCCGCCAATGTCATTATCATAAATGGAGGGCTGACCATGAAAATCCGAAGGCGGGAGATTCTCACCTCCACCGATGCTGTACTGTCCGAACTCACCCTCGACACCCGACAGCTGGCCTGTAAGATCAGCTCCCGGCATCGTGATGATGTCCCCCTCGTCAAGGAAGACATCCGCGGACGTTGTAAGCTCCCCGAGCTTTTCGTCGATGAACGGAATGCCCTCGATAATACCTTCAAGCGTCGTTCGCCCCAGTGCAGTATTCGGGATTATCCCGTTGATCCCGACTATCAGCATGCCGATTATTAGAAGGATGATCACCTCGAGACGTCCGATCGAATCCATGATCGTCACGCGTGCTATCGCAAGTGCGGGAAGAAACCTGAATTTGCCCGGACGGTAGACGGTGAAAAACCAGATTATGCCGATCAGGATGAACAGCGCAGGAATTATTACCGACCAGTGTGACCCGATGCGGTAATCCCAGATATGCTCTATATGTCTTGAGTATTCACCCATTACTTTTTATTCTTCTGCCCCGATGGATCGCGCGGTTCGGCACGCGGTCCTACCCAGCTGTCACCCCGACTCGTTACCGTCCCCTTGAAGAAATCCTCAAGATGTACGCGTTTCTGTTCCACCGAAACCAGTTTTGAATCGGCTTTTTTCAGTAGTGGAAGAATTTCCGCTACCATCCCCTCTTCGCCAAGTTCAATGTACGTGAATCCGTCCCTGGTCTCCACGCTTACAGCAATTTTTCGTATCGGGGCAAGGTCCGATTCCTCCCTGATCGGTTCCGCCCTGACCATAACCCCCTCCTGCGTACCCGTAATATCTGATATCTGGCTTACAGCCTTAAGCTCGCCGTTGTCGAGAATACCCACGCGATCCGCGATTCGCTCCACGTCTGATAAATCATGCGTGTTGAGAAAGATTGTCTTCCCCATCTCCTTCTGCTGCTGAATCAGTTTTCTCAGATCGGCCTGCCCAAGCGGGTCGAGTCCACTTGCCGGTTCGTCGAGAAGGAGCACACCCGGGTCGTTAATCAGGGCCTGCGCGAGTCCCACCCTCTGCTGAAGGCCCTTCGACAGGTATCTAACCTTCGTACGTCTCCGGTCAAGAAGCCCAGCCAGCTCAAGCACCCGATCGATCGCCTTCTTTCGTTCCGTTCCCGCAAGCCCGAAAAGCCTTCCGTAAAAATCCAGTACGCTCTCGACCGAAAGATAACTGAAGTAATTATGGTCCTCCGGAAGAAACCCCACCTGCCTTCTTATCTCACGATCCGCGATACTTCCACCGAGAATCTCGGATTTGCCCGACGTCGGCCATGTCAGTCCGAGCAGCAGCTTGATCGTCGTGGTCTTCCCCGCTCCGTTCGGACCAACGTACGCGAAAACCTCGCCGGAATAAACCTCTAGCGATACATTGTCGACCGCAAGAAGCTGACCGCCGTCAGGTCTCTTGTAGGCCTTTGTAAGATTCTCGGTTTTTATGTGTACGGTCATTCCGCTTTAATAAAATCACCATTAGGACGCCAGCGTAGAACACATGCGTTCATTTAATGGGACTTAATCATTATATTGTCGTGCGCGTATAAGGGCAACCGACCACTTAAATCCGGCTGACGCAGGATAACCATTCGCCACGATATATTAAAAATCCCCGGACCACTCGATCCGGGGAATTTTAGTTTCAATTATTGTATAGAGACGATTATCAGTTCGGCATGATCCAGATGCCTGCCCAGTCGAGATAAAACTCGCTGTCTGTACAGCCATCGAACCCGTTCTCGCTGATACCGATCTTCTGGCTCGTGTTCCATATCGGAAGCATGCTGTGGATCGTGTACTGGCCAAGCTGCGGTGAGTTGGAATCACAGCCTTGACCGATTATCAGGTCAAGCTGCTGCGTGTCACATCCGACAGGTTCCAGGAACTGGAACGACATGTTGTCGAAGCCACTCGCGAATCCCGGATTCAGGTAGCTGATCAGTTTAGCGGTAGACTCAGCTCCAGGTGCAGCCGGAAGCGCGACCGTCGGACCCCATACAGCCGAATTCGATCCGGCTCCATAGTCCTCCAGCCTCAAATACCCGCTGCCTGCGTCATGGCTCCATGTGTAACTTCCCGTACCGACAACGCATGGATCTTCCGTCCACATGTCTCCGGGATCCGTGAATTCGGTCATCCAGACAAAGTCCCACATGTTCACAACGCTGCTCCATGCAATCGCAACAAAGTTGGTACCGTCGGACGCCCCGATGTGTATGAAAAGCCTGCCAGGTGCGGCGTCGGTGTAGTCCGACGTGTCGACCTGGAATGCCGATCCGGTAATCGGACCGTTCCATGATGGGTCACCCTCGGGGGGTGAGAACTGGAATGATGTGGCTGCCCAGTAAACATCCACGTCTTCGCCATCACATTCGGAGACGACGAAATTGAAGTCCAGCGTATCCACAAGGTTGAGTCCCGTAAGACCGGTGTGAATTCCATCGGCGTCAAACGGTCCCGGTCCCTGTACGCACTCAAACGTCTCAATGCTGGGTGGTGTGTTAATGTAGAGAATGATAAACGGAGCACTCGTTTCAGTCGCGACACCATCGCTGGCGCGCTGGTAGATGTACCAGGTTCCGAAGGCCGCTCCGGCCCAGTCCATATCGAACGTCGTTCCGGTGAATGGTACCCATCCGGCCACAGGAGGTGTGGGATCCTGGCTTATAGCCCACTCACGGGTCACATCCTGTCCGTCACAGTCCGAAACTTCACCCGCGTCGTAGACCTGGTATGTGTTGGTGCAGTCAACGAGATCAGCTCCGCCGGGAGGTCCCGGTGTGTCGGGAGGGCTGTTTGTGTACGTCACGTGCAGACTGACCGGGTCATACACCGTCACAATTCCGTCGGACACCCTCTGGAAAAGGTAGACGTCGCCCGGAAGAATGTCGGGGCTGGAGTAATCGATCATGAATGATGAACCCAACATAAGCTGCCATCCGTCAACCGGATACGCATCGATTGTGTTCCATGCCCATTCGCGTGTAAGGGTCTGGTCGGTGTCACAGTCGTCGACCGTGCCGCCATCGTATATCGCGTCCTTGTTACTGCAGTTAACCATTGTCGGACCGCTGATCGAACCGAGAAATTCCGGTTCATCGTTAACGAAATCAATAACCAGCGGATCGCTGTACGTTGTGTGATCGGCATCCTGCGCCATCTGTACAAGCCAGTAACCATCGCCGGTCGGGAATGTCGTCCAGTCGATGTTTACGGTCTCGCCCATGAATTCCTGCCATCCGACAAGCGGGTCGCCGCCCAGATCCTGGACCTGCCACGATCGCGTAAGCGGTGTTCCCGGGCATGCCGTTGATACCGTGCCCATGTCGTAATCCTCTGACGTCGATGAACAGCTCACCGATGTCGCCCCGATCGGAACCGGGGGAACTCCAAGCGCTCCCGGATGTACGATCACGAGAAGGGGCTGTGAAATCTGTTCCTGCAGATCAAGCTGTGCCCGCTGGAACAGGTAGATATTGCCGAATCCGAGAAGTGACGGATCGACATCGAATGTATTACCGCTGAATACCGTCCAGCCTGTCAGTGGCGGGGTGGGTACGAAGTTGAACGCCCATGACCGAGTGATCTCGATATCGGGACATCCTATCAGGTAATCGCTGCCATCGTATGTAATCGGCAGATCGTCACAGTAAATGTCTGCCGGTCCTATCGGTGCCGGTGGTTTCGTAAGAGTCGGGGGACCGACTATCACCTGAAGTGATTCACTGTATGCGTACTCATATCCATCGTACACCCTCTGGAAGAGGTAGTACGTATCCTGGTCATACTCCGACCAGTCAATGAACCACGATGTTCCGGCGTATTCCGTCCAGTCTACTGCCGGGGGCCAGTCTATATCACTTATGGCCCAGCTTCGCGTAAGTACCTGCCAGCCATCGCAGTCCTCAAGCTCCTCACCGCCGAAGTATTCCTCGTTATCGTTAGCGCAGCTTACTTCGGTAGCACCTAACGGAGCCGGCGGATCACTCGGGGCGGTGTTGTGATAGATAACCGCAAGCGGATCGCTTAGTGTCTCAAGCTCTCCGTCCGATGCCTTCTGGAACAGCCAGTATGCCTGCTCCGCGACTACGCCGTTGTAATCGACAAATAAAAGATCTCCGATATCATCGATCCAGGACCCGCCTGTCGGGGTTACCGGGTCGGTTGACAGGTAATGTGACCTTGTTAGAACATCAAGCTTGTCACAGTCGCTCAACTCACCACCCGTATAGGTTGCCGGATTGGTAAGACAGTCCACTTCTGTCGGCCCGTCGGGTGTTGCTGGCTTGTCGGGAGCCGTGTTGTGCCTTGTAATATGTAAGGGCGGGCTGATGCCTTCACCCTCACCGTCGTTTGCGTTCGTGAAGAGATAGAGATCTCCATTCGGCGAGAACGAGAAATCAACCGTGAATGTCGATCCCTCGTACGGTGTCCACAGGCCGCCGGTCGGTGTGACCGGATCGGTCGACAGGTACCAGCTCTTGAAGAACATCGTGTCCGGGTCGCAGTCATTGATCGCACCCTCGGTGTACTCAACGTCGGTCGATGTGCAGTCTGCATCGATCGGACCGGTCGGTGCTTCAACGTCAGGTGTGGTATTGCCCTTGATTACCGCGAAACCGTCGCTCTGGGCTTCGATCTGTCCGTCAGTGACTTTCTGGACCACGTACCACATACCGCTCTGGTACATCGACCAGTCCACCATCACCGGTGTTTCGGTGAACTCGATCCACTCGGCAAACGGGCTGAACGGATCCTCGGTGACAGTGTAGTACCGGGTCAGAACGTCCGTAATATCGCAGTCGCCGACCTCGCCCATTTCGTAGGGCGACGCATTATCATGACATGTTACCGATGCGGCACCGTCAGGTGCTGACGGTTTGTCGGGTGCGGCATTTATCTTGGTTACGGGCAGCGGGTCAGAATACTTCCACTCGATCTCATCATCGCTCGCCCTCTGCCACAGCCTGAACGATCCACTAGGTACCTGTGAGAAATCTATTGTGAATGTAGTTCCGGTAAACAGGTTCCAGCCGGTTTCCGGAGGTGTTTCCTCTGTTCCAAGCGCCCACTCTCGTGTAAGCGGGTCACCCTCGCAGTCCCCGACGACCCCGGCCTGGTAAAGCGCATCCGTGAATGTGCAGTCTACCATCCCGTCGCCTTCGGGCATCGGAGGTGTATCGGGCCCGGTGTTCACGCGGTTTATCTCGAGCGATTCCGATATCTCGTAATCACCCTCGACCTCCACGCGCTGCCATGCGTAATAAACGCCGACAGGATACACTGACCAGTTGACAATGAACTGATCGTCAACCGCGTCTACCCATCCAACCGTGGGAGGAATGTTTGTATCTGTGATCGTGTACTCCCGAGTGAACTCGCCGCCATCGCAGTCTTCGCCGCCACCAAGGATGTAAACCTCTTCGGTGGAGTTGCAGTCAACCTCCGTCGCACCCTCCGGGGGAAGGAGATTACTTGGCGGAGTGTCGATTCGCTCGACTATGAGAAATGGGCTTTCCTCGAATACGCCGCCCATCGGATCGCTGACCATGCAGATGATCCACCAGTTGCCGATATCTGTCTGGTCCCATGAATACACCATGGTGTTGTTTTCGCTGGGTTCGGTCCAGTTCGGATCGTGGGGGTCAAGTTCTGCGGGTGGCTGCCCGAATCCGCGAAGCCACTGGTAGTAAACCGTCGCCTGGGGATTGCAGCAGTCGGCTATACAGGTGTAGAGCGCGTCGATGTTGTCGCACCTTACACCGTTTATGTCTCCGTCCTCCGCCTCAAGCGGATCAACAATCAGGCCTGATTCGGAGACGAATATGTCGATGAAATCTGCAGCTACAAGCTGGCCGTCCGAAACCTGGCAGTATAGCTGGTACATGAATCCGGTGTACTGCGGATCCGACCAGTCGACCGTATAAGTGTTGTCCTCGCTCGGAGGATCATCGAACTGCGGGAACTGGCCCATCTCGGTAAGTGCCCACGTGTAAGTCAGGGTATCGCCCGGATCCGGATCGTGTGCGATACACGTGTAGATCTCCTCCGAATCGAAACAGCCGATGTCGCCCTTACCCTGCATCTCGTCAATAACCGGGGCAAGGTTGTCGCTGCTCGGTGACACCTGAACAGTGGCTCGGGTGTAACCTGCAAGGACCGCACCGACCGGGTACGCGGAACCAAGGCCCTGGTCGTATGTGTCAGGTTCGATGCTGTAGACCGCTACAAGTATCTCGTTTTCACCCGACTTCTGGGGTACCAGGCCGGGTACAAGAATACTCAACTCGGTGGAATAGGGAAGGGGGGTTGATACTTCTGTAATGGACGTGTCTTCGATCGCCAGGTTCATCCCTGTAACACCGAAAAGACCGTCCTTGCTTTCAAGACCGATACCGCTGATCTCGTTCAGCACTCCCGCACCACCGACGCTTTCCATGCCCTGCCAGTCATAGACAGTAATATTGATGGTTAAGTCTCCACCCGCACTGCCTGCATCCGCGTCAAAGTACAGCGTGCTCGCGGATGTGTCACACTCAAGATAGATGGCTTCCTGTGCGTTCGCCTCCGGCGGGAAATCGCCGATGTCCGGGTCCGTTATCGGGACTCCGCCATCCTTCGCCGCCTTGAAGTGCGAGAGTATCGCGTACTGGAACCTGATCTGGGGTGCTCCACCTTCCATCGGGAACTGGAGTTCGTACCGTCGGCTGTTCGTGCTTCCGGGATAGAACGCCCCGCGATGAGCCTGGTTCGCCGAATCTTCAAGGTACGCGCCAAGATCGTCGGTTGCGCCAAGTCCCTCGGCGAAATACTTATAACCGTTGATCGTCGCTGACCAGGTCTGTTCTTTCGTCCCGTACATGCCATCCGTGTAACCAAGGAAACCGGGATCGGTGAACTCGACTGGATTCATCCAGCGTGTATAACCATCGAAGTTCAAAAGCCTGAGGTCATTATCGCCGGAATAAACCACTCCGGAGTCCTCACCCGATGTAAGCGTTCCATCGCCTATCAGGACACCCATCGTGTCGAATCCGACAAGCCTGGGAAGACTCAGGGGATGTGTGATCTCGACCGTCAGCGTAAGCTGCCCGAGGTCCATCAGATGTGAACCGTCGTTGATCGTGATCTTCAGGTTCGCCGGGTTGCCTGTTGGAGGCTGTAGGAAATCCGTGATATTGAACGCGAACTGCGCTCCACGGATTGGTTCCACGACAAGCTCACCGGTCGCCCAGTCGTATACTATGTCGTAGACTCCCCAGACTGCCGTCCCGGCAGCTTCGTGACTGCCCGGTTCGACTCCCTGCGATCCCGTCAGGGCTGGGTCTGGGGACGGATTACTGCCGGATGTGTCCTGCAGTCCCGCGTTAAGATCTCCCGACGGGGGTGTTACCGGATTGGTACCGCTCCCTGAACATGAAAGCGCTAAAATCATGAGGAGGGCAAACAGCCCAATCGTCCATGGACGGATATTGGAAACCATCGTCAATTCCTTTCACCGGTCTTTTTAAGACCTTTATGAATGGGGTTCATAACCAGTATAGTATGTTATCCATTTCAAAGGCAACCGACATTGCAGGGCCGGTTACCCCTGTTGTTATCTTTTTCGGCAGTTAAATCAGTAAAAAAACCCGTTTTTCGAGATTTATTCGTCAGTTTTTCCTCACCGGATGCGTTTTCTTTATAGATTCCATTCCCACATGTCGGCTCCGGTTTCATCCGGCAAATACAAAACTCCGGCGGGAATATCGAATCCATTACGCCCCGGACTACCGGCACCTCCGGGGCCTTATTTTTTGCTCCGTTACTTGAGATGCCGTTACAGCCTTTTTAATTACCGCTTACAGGCCCCATAAGGGCTATTTTTTTACGCCTTTATTTCAGCAGAATCCGAAAATTCCTTAACATTAACTATCAATCAGGCATTTCGTACGGTATGAACACGCTGACCATGTACGGTACCGTCTCGCCATGAAGCGCAACGACCTCACCCGACCAGTCGCTTCCCTCAATCCTCAGCGGTTCCGATTCTATCGAGGTCGAATCGCCAAATCCCCCAAGCGACGTTGTCGCGTTGCCGCTCACGCTCCACATCTTGATCCTCGGTTCGCTGTCCGACAGCCTGTCGAGTACGAAATACTGGTTCTGATCGTCACGGGTTATATCCACCGGCTCGTTGAAACCATCGTCATCGTCTGTCTGACTTCCGGTTCCGAAATACGCGTTACTGTAATCCTGCGAGTACGGGAATCCCGAATTGCTCAACTCCCACCTCGACGCGTAATATTCCGGACCTTCCTCGAGGTACCAGATATAATTGCCGGTTCCGTCCGACTCGACGCCCATTATATATTCCCAGTAGATCTGGTCCACTCCCGTGTAATCGGTCGGGTAGTAATAATGCCATGTGTGACCGTAGAACCAGTTACCATCGGGATACCTGATCGCGAAAGTCGCATTGGAACTCGGCCACGCGAGTATATTGCCAAGGTCGTCGGTGAAATCCCCCGCCGTCATTGCGTATACATCCATCGTAGGTGTGTTATAACCGCCCTGCTGAACCGCGTAAAGAAGGTTGCCCTCATCGTCGTACATCTGCGTGTTGTAAACACCCGCTATGTGATGCGCCGCGATCACGAGATTCCGGTTCGGCCCGACATCCATCGCGTACCCGTCCGGTGATCCCCAGTAGATATCGATAAACTTCGATCCCGTCTCGTACCACTCGTCCCTCGGGTACACCCACACCTGGTCCTGCATGTTGTACTGGATACCATCGGTGTACAGCACGAACAGGTCGCCCGTCGAATGATCGATCGCGATATCCTTTATCAGGTAAGTCGAGTCCATCTCGATATTCTTCGACTGGTGAGTTATAACCTCGACATCCACGCTGCATTCGGTCTCGCCACCGAACCCGTCGGTTAATTTAAGCCAGACCTGGCTGTTAAAATCGAACGTGTAATAAAAAGTCGGGGTTTCAGGCAATCCCTCGTACTGGTCGTCCGGGTCCTCGTCGTAGTTTCCATCACCATCGAAGTCCCAGTGATATTCGATCGGATCGCCATCCGGGTCGTATGAACCGCTCGCATCGAACTCAACCGGTGTGCCCGCGTCCCATCCCTCGGCGGGAAGGTCCGTCACGACCGACAGGTCGCACACGGGATCCTGTGATCCCGGATTGCCCGATACGTAAAGGTCATATCTGAAAAACGCGGCGAGTGGATCATCCCCGACATTATTGGGCGAATCGAAAGGATTCGCGTATCCCGAATCGGGATATTCGACGATTATCCATGCCTCGTTTCCATCGGTTCCCTGAACGTTGCCAGCTTCAATGTCCACGCTGTAGGTCGAGTAACTTCCATCTCCCCCCACCGGAACCATCTCTGCATCGCTGAGTTCATAAACAGAAGAGAGTACGGTCGATTCGATGAAAATATCGTACGCTTCCATCGTTCCGTCCGTTATCTCCGAGTGCCAGTCGAACAGGCTGATGTCGAGCGCCAGCGATCCGCCGTTCGATGCCGGATCGACATAATAAAGTGTGCTGTTGTCCGTAATCTCGCACGCGACCGCCTCAATGGCATTCGACGGGTGAAAATCGTCACCCTCGCCTTCCCAGTTTGCGATTACCGCGTAACCGTAGACGATCTCTGTCGATGACGGGAATCTCAGGTAATAATTCCGCTCGTTTGTGGCACCGGACGAAAAAACACCATTCTTGTCTTCGTTGGCATTAATCCATGTCCAGAGGTCCTCGTACGTCCCAAGCGAATCCGCGAAATACTTGTATGGGCAAAGAGTTGCGGTCGGGGAGTATCCCGGAGTCGCGAGTTTCCCGTGCGTGTAGCTGAATAACGGCATCCCGCCTTCCGAAAACTCCGCCATGTTGAACCAGCGTGTGTAACCGTCCGGACCGCCACCCTCTTCATCACCCGTGAGAGTCTCGGGATCATCGAGCATCATCTGATCCGATCCCGCGACCGGATAATAGAGTTTCGAGTTATACGAAAGCGATTCCGATCCGTTTCCCATGAAAATTCCGCGCACATCGTAACCGTCGTACTGCGGGTATCCCGGGAAAGGATGAGTGATACCGACATCAATGTCGATATCCATAAAATCCACATCGGGTACTATCTCGTTAATATTAAACGACATCGCAAGAGGGTTGCCGTTAAGAAAATTCGTGACGTTCGCCGTGAACATCGCCGAACGCACATTTACCGCATCTGCGGTTCCCGCTTCTGTGTCGATGTAAACCTCGAAGTATCCCCATAAATGTGTCTGTGTTGAATCTGCTGAATGTGAGACCGATTCGCCTGCCGTAAGCCCGGACGGAACGATTGGATTCGCTCCTCCGCCGGAACAGCCGAGTATCGTCACAAGACAAATTGAAAGTACGAAAGTGAGATAAAGCAATCGTGTCATTTATTTATACCAATCCTGATGAGTTTGTTCTGACAACAAGCTGGATAGAGTATTAGTGGTTACATTATAAACCACATCGACTTGATAATAAATAAGGTTTATGAAAAAACCCCGGGGCATTTCCCGGGGATTTTATTCAGTTCAATTTGTGATTTTTATCACATCGCGCCCGAATTATCGAACCTCAGAAGGAATGCGTCCCACTCACCCTCCGAAATCCTCGTATCGACACCTGTTCCGGGATCAAAGTCAGCCGTTCCGTGGAAAAGCCCGGTCGCGTAAATAAAGTCGTCCTCGTCGACCGTTATCGCCTGCCCCCGACCCTTGAACGTCGGTGACGCCTCCCACAGGTTCTCCCAGCCAAGAACCCCTGCTCCAGAGTACTGTCTTATGTAAAGGTAGTAATCATCGAACGGTCCGGTCATGCCATTATGAAAATAACCTGTAACATACACATTGCCCGATGTATCGCATGCGATGCCGTTACCCATATCCGTAAGGTTTCCGTCCCACTGTGCGAACCAAAGATGGTTTCCGCCCGAATCGAGCGCGTTGATGTAGGGATCTGAATGATACGCGAAATCACTCATCGCCACCCCGGTCCCGGGATCGAAATCAACCTCGCCGTAAATATCGCCGCACACGAAAATATTTGTTGACGCGTCCAGCGCGATATCTCCGCTTCGATCGGTCCCGGCACTGCCCCATGTCATTGTCTTAACATACAGGCCGTTGAACTCGAGTATCGTTACGAACGAATCAAGATCTCCACCGCTAGTAAATGTATCCGACCCGGCAGGATTGAAATTGACCGTCTCGCTGAATACCCCGCACACAAAGACATTGCCTGAAGCGTCATGCGTGATACCAGTCCCGTAATCTCTTCCGGTTCCGCCCCACGTCCGTATCCAGTCGAAAGCCCTCGTCTGATCCAGCCTGAGAACATATACATCCTTCTCGCCCAGCGATGTAGCTTCCGAGACTCCGCTACCCGGATTGAAATCGACCGTGCCGGTAAATCCGCCGGTTATGCCGATGTTGCCCGATGAGTCCACGCTCACATCCTGCACCGTGTCCTCACCGGTTCCGCCCCACGTAAGCGCCGTGTAGCAGTTACCATCGGAATCGAATCTCGTGAAAAATGCGTCCGTGTCGCCAAGCGACGTGAATTCCTGCGTGCCGGATGTCGGATCCAGGTCGACCGTGCCTTCGTACTGACCCGCCACGTAAACCTCGCCCGAATCCGCTACCGCAACCGCCATCGCAGTGTCGTCACCAGTTCCACCCCATGTTTGCGCCCACCTGAAAGTACCCGATGAGTCGTAGCATGTAAGAAACGCGTCCGTTCCACCCATCGACGTGTGGACGTCAGCCGTCGCGCTCCTGTCGAAATCGGTCGAGTCGGCGAACGATCCGGCCACGTACACGTTACCGTAGCCGTCGGTCGCGACCGAATTTCCGCGATCGTCTGATGTGCTGCCCCATGTCACCGCCCATCCGTCCCCGGATGTCGGCGTGTCCTCGACCACTATCGCAAGGTTCGCGAGAATCGGCCCGTCATTATCGGATGAGACAGACACGCGGATCGTCACGGAAAGATCGGAAGATACCGGCGATGCGGTAAAACCGGTCGATGCAGCGGTCGGTGTCGAGAACGTCCCGGCCGCTCCAGGGTCGCACGTCCAGATATACGTGATACCCGTGTCTCCACTCGCCGTAACCGAGTATGTGCCGGTTCCGTTTTCCGCAATTGTTAAAGGGCCGCTTATCGCGCCGACACTAAGGTTGTTAGTTCCATCGTCATCGCCGCCGCCACAACCCGCAAGTAGCATCATGAATACCGCAATAATCCAGAATACATTTTGTAATTTCATTGAGACCTCCCATCAATATGTTAAACTGCACCAGACAAATATAACCCGGTCTGGAGTTAAATGCATTAAATTGAATCAGAAAAATGCGGAGAATTTAATCCGGATCGTAATTGTCGTACATGCCGTCAAGCCCCTCCGGCGGCGGTTCATAGATCGCCACAAAACCTGACCAATCACCAGAATATCTGGGCATTACATGCGTGTACCTGTACTGAACGGAAGGATCATCCAGGTTAACAATCAATGTTTCCCATATGGGGGCATTAACACTCCTTATAACGATCCAGTTATCGGAGTATTGTGAAAATCCGTTCGTTCCCACACCCTGGATATCATGCTGAAAAACCTCCTCGCCAACTTCAAAAACACTGAAAAATGCGCCCGTTGTCAGATCCGGCCGTAATCGTGAAACGGCAAATGAATCACCGGAGTAATTCGTTGAAATGTCTATGATAGCTGAGTCCATGTTTATTATTTCTGATATCTCTCCTGATTCCATTTCGCACCTGTATATGACAGATGATACTTCGGAAGGGGGATTGGACACATAAGCAATGTACATTAAAGATCCATCACCGGAAATTTTAATAAGGTAGTGCTGATAGTAACCCTCTTTTTCCGGCCATTCGATATTCTCAGTAAATTGTACAACTTCAAATTCACCTGTCACGACATCCTGGACTTCAACACGATCGTCATACAGGCTCGCTATCTCAAGGGTCTCCGGAAGTACTTTTCTCGCCTTAAGCCCCTCGGAACTTAATAAATGCGCCGTTGCATCGTACTCCGGCCCATCTTTAAATTCCGTATCCGGAAACCTGAGTATCTGTTCTGTAATCGTACCAGAATGAAAATATATCGGCCTGAGATGAAGAGTCCCGTCCTCTGTAAAGAAAATCATTTCGCCATAATCAAAACCAATTTCCAGGTCCGTGATATAAACCGGATCATGCCCTGGCACTACAAGATTAAGGCTGTAGTACCGCTGGTAGTAGATTTGATTGCTATAGTTATCGATGCTGATAAAACAGACAATCGGAAGACCGTTCTCGCCGGCGTACTTTATCTCTTCCCTGATAATATTCCTTTGATATGAGTAACTGTAAAATCCCGTTGCTGTTGAGATCAGGAACACGATGAGGGGTATAAGATATCTTGAAAATCTCATCTCGACCGCCTCCCGACGACGTAGCACGCCATCCCGATAAATACGGCCGTCATAACGGGCCATAAAAACCCCTGTACAGTCGCCATTCTGTAAATCCTGTCAGAACTCTGGAATATATGACGCCCGTATGCCGATACCTGGAATGAATAATTGCTTTGTATAAGAAGTACAATGATTACCGCCAGTACTACCCACATAAAGAAACTGGAGAAATATCCTGCGGCCGAATATCTGAACCTGCTCGCCCACCAGAATCCCCAAGCGATCGGCACCGTAACGAATCCCACGCCCCATAATCCTCCCAGGAAAATCATTATCACCTGCCTTGCGATCCACGATGGCACCGCATGTATAAAATATTGCAGGCCCGAGGAATAAAGCCACCCGATGGTTGTGCGTACGAGTACATGTTCCGACGCGTGCGGGAATAATGATGGCATCAGGATGAACAGACCGTAGAAGTAAATTATCAAAACCGGGAGCATTAACCTTATCCACGACAGAAAGACGACCCCCATTCGCGGAAGGAGTATCCCGAGCGGTTTGAGCGGCACTGCGCGGAGCGATTCATCCGCGCTCCCCGCGGTCACATGGACTCTATAAATCCACGCTCCGATCACGATCGGCGTAATAACAACAAGAACGTAAAATGACATCCTGCAGCAAATGTACTTTAACGATACAGGAAGGTCGGAGAAAATTTCGAGTCCGAAAAATGCAGCGGGCACACACCATAACACCGTCTCCCAGAACCTTATCGCCCTGCCACCACGGTCGTACCAGATGCGTCGCCACGAGTGCGCGAACAGCGCGTGAAAAGTCGGCGAGATATATTTCGAATCTCCCCGGTTCCCTTCAGCACTTTTCTCTGTTTGTCCCAATGAGCGATATGCCCCTTAGTCTGAAAGAGGAAATGATATCGTAAAGGTCGATCCCGCACCCACGGTACTCTCGACACTTATCGTTCCATTCATGGCTTCTGCAAGCTCGCGACAGATCGCAAGCCCGAGTCCCGTACCTCCCGCGGCCCTGATGTCCGGATCTTTTACCTGGTAGAACCTCTTAAAAATATGCGGAATGTGCTCCTCCGAAATCCCCAGTCCGTCATCGGTCACGCTGATATTTCCCATGCCTCTGTCCACGTAAGCCCTTATTACAATTTTCACCCTGTCACCGGAGTATTTAATCGCGTTGTTCACAAGGTTCCTTAAAATCTGACGCACCCTCGATCCGTCCGCATTGAAACTGAGACCATCCCCTTCATACTCAAGCCTGACCTCCTTGTCATACTCCATCGACTCGTAGTCCTGTATCAGTTCCCTGATGTATTGCTCCGCATCGATCGCTTCTGTCTTCAGCTTGAGCGAGTCCCTTTCCATTCTCGACAGCATAATGAGATCATCTATCAGCCTCAGCATATCCTCCGCGCAGTCCTTCATTGCCGCGACAGGGCCTGCCGCATCCTCCGGCAGTTTCCCGAGTGACCCGTCAAGCAGCAGGTCCGAGTAGCCCAGTATCGGTGTCAGCGGTGATCTCAGTTCATGCGAGATAACCGAAAGAAACTCCGTTTTTTCCGCGATTACCTTCTGAAGCTCCTCGTTTGTGAGCTGCAGCAGCCTCTCGTAACTGATCTGGCTCGTGATATCCTCGACCGTCGCCACCATGCCGTTGAACTCACCGTCAGAGCCGATGATCGGTGCGGCATTAATGGACATGAAGACCATCCTGCCCGACGGCCATCTTATCGCGTGACGAACATCGAAAACCGGTTTCATCTTTGTTCGCACAAGATTGAACGGCAGCGATTCATCCGGCAGCGGATTACCTTCATAGTCCGTTATGTTCCACTCCGGATCGTTATAACTCCTCTTTGTTACTTCGTCTCTTGTAAACCCCAGCGTCCTTTCTGCCGCAGGATTGGCGAATGTTATCTGTCCATCCCTGTCTACAACCGTGATTCCCACTGGGCTGATGTCAACAAGTTTGGCCTTCTCATTACGCTCGCGATCAAGTTCCTCCTGCGCCTGCACGTAATCGGTGATCTCCATCGTTATCTCGACTGCACCCGTGATTATTCCGTCGCCGTCCATTATTGGTGAAGCCGATACAGACCAGTGACGTCCGTCCGGTGTCCTCTGACGGGCATCGGCCGGCTCACCGGTCTCCATCGCTTTTTTCACCGGGCATCCCGGATACGGATCAGTTCTCGCAGCCCAGATCTCATAGCATGTCTTGCCGATGATCTCATCCGGCCCAAGCCCCGCGCTCTCGTATGCCCTTTTATTTGCATATATCACCTTCAGGTCCCTGTCCTGGCAGGTGACAAGCTCTGACAGGCTGTCGAGCACAATCGCGGGTATTAAACTGTTAAGTCTGTCTACCATTGCACGTGCCGGGAGATACTGATACCCCGCACCTCCTATAATACAATATCTATTTTTTTCGCCTGATTTTTTTCTCTATCGCTGTAAGGTCCGGCGCGACCTGCTGGGCAGCTTCGATATTCGCCTGCCTTATCGCTTCTAGCAGTTCTCCCCTGAATATCTTTACATCCCCGGGCGCCGAAATCCCGAGCTTCACTGTGTCACCGCGTACATCGACAACCGTTATCTCGATGTTTCCCCCGATTACAACCTTCTCCTCCTTCTTCCGGGAGAGTACCAGCATCATGACACCTCCCCGGAAGATTCATGCTCCTGTTCCGCATGGTCTGAATCCTCACCATCGTGCTGAACAAGTTTGTGTCGAATCGGCCACTCCTCCAGTTCAAGCACGACCTGGTACAGTGTGTGATCCGTTTCAAAATACAAAAGTGGTGCAAGAAGATTCGCGTTGACACCGTCCGGATCGTCCGGCGGCACTGTCACAATAACGAACAGTGCCGGTGATCCCTTGTCCATAAGACCGAGACGATTAAGATCGGGTTCCCTCGTGTCGATGAAATAATCCGGTTCGAACAGGTGAGGATCGGTGACAATAAACGCGAGGTTGGGAGTGTCCACGGAGTGCAGCCACAGGAAAACCGATGTGCCTTTCGACGGGTCGAGCAGGGCGAATGTCTTCTGTTCCGGAAATCCGATTATCCCCTCCGGAACAGTGATCAGCCTGTCCTCCGGGATTTCGATCTCACCGAAACGACTTGAATTGAATTTTCTGATTGGGCCTGTATCTTCCATGTTTGAGGTTTGTCCACCTTCTGTATGTAATTTTCTTTTGTTTATTTTTTTAAATAGATACCTGATTATTATGAAAATTTCATCGCCTTTTCGTGGATGTATAATACGTGAAGCATTTAATGCATTCAAATGCTTCTTAATTGACATTGACCGTTATATCGGGCACTTCTCTATTAAGTATCTGATATAATGTATCATAATAAACGGGCACCTGTTTCCATACCCTAGGGCCCCATGGAGGACAAGTATGGCTGGAGGCCCCTTTGGCGACGGCTCTCAGAATCTCGTACCCGGCAGGGGTTCGAGACAGCATTCCGGTTTGAATGTCTACATCGCTCACGCCGGCCTTGAAGGACGCCTCGACAACCCAGTCGAGGTTATCCGCTCAGCAATGCGTGAGAGATTTAATTTCAGCATCGTTACTTCCGGTGACCTCGACCGTGGCCCGGAATACAGAAACCGGCTCATCGACGCGATGAAAAGCAGCATCTTCGCGATCGTTGTTCTCGACGGTCTGATGCCCATGCTCTCGTTCGAGTACGGACTTTTAGCATCGATGCAGAAACCGACCATTGTTCTGAAAGCCCAGAATGCGGAAATCGATGTCAGGTCGCTTTACTCGGAAAAGGAACGGGGTGACGAGGCGGTCCAGAAAGCTCCGCCTCCCAAGCTCAACTACCTCGCACACCTTCCCGGTCTTGTCGAAGAACAGGTTATCGTTTATCAGCCCGGCGATGCCGATGGCATTGTCACGAGGCTTGTACGGGAGATCGTTCTTCAGCGCGAGGAGATCGCCACCGAGATCCTGAGAACCGGACAGGACGTTCCCCTTAACCTCTACCTCCAGTTCTTAAGTTACCTCGACGGCGACGAGCGCAGGCGCATTCTCGGCGAGGCAATGGAACGCTTCCCGACCGACAAAAATCTCTTCCTCATGGCCGGACGTATCAAGCTTATGGAAAACGACCTCGTCGGTGCCGCGCGCGACTTCGAGAAGGCTGTCGAACTTAATCCGAACGATCCCGGCGCACACATGCAGAAGGGCGAGGCATACTACGAGCTGGGACAGTTCCAGACCGCCCTCGGCGACTACGACAAGGCGATCTCTCTCCAGCCCGTGAATCCGCACGCATACTTCAACAAGGGCAACGCCCTTCTCTACATGGATTCCGAGGATGACGCGGTCCATCACTTCTCCGTCGCTGTCGAACAGAAACCCGACTTCGCAAACGCTCTCAATAACCAGGCTTCAATTCAGATAAACCGAAAAAACTACGCCAAGGCTATCGATCTTCTGCAGCAGGCGATAGACAAGCAGCCCGCCTACGCGTTCAGCTACTTCAACCTTGCGCGTGTTTACAAGGCGATGAAAAAACCGGGCGGAGATGTCCTCAAGAACCTGGAAAGAGCCGCACGTACCGCCAAGTCGAACCTCAGGATGGGCCACGATATCAAGCGAAACACATATTGCCTGTTCCTGGTGTATGCAGCTCTCGGGGACAGGGAAGCGGCTCTCGAATACCTGAGGAAATGCTCCAACTACGATCTTCCACTCAGGAGCTGGGGAATCGCGGAGAAAATTTCAAACGAGGCCCTTAAGAACGACCCCGAGTTCCAGGCCCTCATTGCAACTGCCAGATAGGAGTTTACTGAAATATATTCCTGAAAAACCGCATTCAACTGCGGTTTTTTTATTCCCTGTCCATTATGCTGGCAGGGGATTTCCCCTTATGTAGGGCGTTTTATTTTTCCTTTACTATGATTATTTTTTTGCATACGGGCGAAATTTCATACTATTATTTATCGATATGCAGGGGCACGACAGGAAGCATCGAGACATCGGAAAACTGCCGTTATGGTGGTACCTTTTCCTTGCAGTCCCATTGTTTCTTTATTTTAAGGGTCTGGCGCCCACGGTTGTCCATGGCGACACCGGCGACTACCTCACCGCAGGGTGGATTCATGGCATCTCCCACCCACCGGGTTATCCGCTCTACATTATTATGGTCGGTATCATGGAGCGCATACCGCTCCAGCCCTTCACACTCGACACTACGAGTTACTCCGTAATTGCATGGCGGGCTAATCTGCTTTCGGCGTTGATTTCAACCATCACCCTCGCCTGCATGTATGCTCTTCTTGTCAGAATCACGCGATTCCCACTAGCCGCCGTAATCGGATCGCTCTCGCTCGCGTTCGCCAGCACATTCTGGTGGCACTCCGAAATTGCCGAAAACGATGCCCTCTCCTGCCTGCTCATTGTCCTGATACTTCTTTTCACCGTTAAGTGGCTCCAGGACAGGAAAATTCGCGATTTCTATCTGATCGCCTTTATCTATGGCCTTGCGATCTGCCATCACCAGGCGCTTCTATTGCTTGCCCCCGCCCTTATCTTTGCGCTTGCTTCACAGTCAGCTCTACCGAAGGTTATTAAACCGTGGATACCTGCGACTTTACTCTTCATCGTCGGATTCCTGCCCTTTCTTTACCTTCCACTTACTCAGTATAAAACCCCGGATGGCACCGTAGTCTTTACATCTCCTGAATCACCGTCCGAAACCGTTAACATTCAGCCGGACATGGCTGTTACACCAAAATCTAAAATCGGTTACTTCATGGATTACATCGGCAGGGGAATTTACTCGCGCCAGCGTGAGTATACCCACACTCCCGAATCCCTTGACGAGGACGTTACTTCATCCGCGGATGTTTTCAGGTTCTACCTCACCCTTTCGCGAAATGATTTCAGTCTTTTCTTCTTTCTGCCCGGTCTTGTTATCCTGCTTTTACCATGGGTACTTCATAAATCGGAGTACATCCGAAATTCATGCCCCGACCTTGTCGCGTTCACCCCTGTCCTGTCAGTCGCATGGCTTGTGTACTTCCTCGTTATTCTCCTGGTACCGACAGGTGACATCCTTCGTGCGCCTTTCTACAACCTTGAAACCGCGGGTCCGGGCCTGATGCTCCCGCTCCACGTTTTACTGGCGCTGGCTGTCGGTTCGGCATTCGGACTCATCCTGTCATGCTCCCGGACCATGATCAGGAATAACGTTAAACCGATCAGGTTTCTCACGCTTATCATCACCGTTATTGCTATTCTCGCGCTTGCCGTTAACGTTCTCGATAACAGTTCAACCGGCGATAAATCCTCTAACACGCTCATGCACGAGTACTGCGTCAATGCTCTCGATTCATGCGTCGAAAATTCCGTCCTCGTCGTTGCCGGTGACGAGTTGTACTCATACTGGTACATGAACCACGTTCACGTTGGAACGGGATACCGTCCCGATGTCACTCTGCATGCATGGAGCAGCGAACTTGCCAGCCTGGGCGACCTTGAAAATGTGCCACAGGCCATGGCCGATTCTGTCGCGGGAATCATCAGCGAAAACCCCGGCAGGACAATCCTGACCACTTTCTTCAATTCGTCCTTCCTCGAACATCCCGTACTTGGTAACTACACAATTGCCCGTCGCGGAATTGTCTTCGAGTTCATCCCTCCCGGTAATCGTATTCCCCTTGAGTATCAGGAGGTACATCCCGACATTGCAGAATGGACAGGGATCGATTACATCGTTCCGGGATTTCCGGATAACTACCTGTGGGAATACTGGGGAGGCAACGTTATGGGTTCGCAGGATCCGGTCGAATCCGGTGTTTACATTACGTGGCCACCGGAAATTGATATTCAGTGGAGGAACGGCGAGATGCTGAACTTCTACGGCCTCGATGCCTTTTATAAAAATGACCTCGAAGTAGCGCGTGGTTATTTCAGACAGATGCTGCTGGTTGAACCATCAAGCAGCGAGGCACACGACCACCTTGAAATTATCAACTATGAAATTGAGTTCGGTTCCCGTTACTGAGCCGGAAGCTGCCCGGCACCCGAATTCTCCATCCGGGCCATGTCGGGCTGACCGATAATATCCCCCGACTTCGACATCTCGTCGCTTATCGTCTTTCCCGGATTCTTCGGTATCCTGAACTGCCACCACCCGATCTCCATCTCCGGGCGATTCGTGGAGTGCGGATTGTCCGGATCAACGGTTACCTGGATAAAATTTTCATCCGTATCCCTGATCGCTGCCGACAGGATCATCCTGCCATTCATAGAAAGCGATTCGGAAACCTCTTCTATAAGGTCCCTTACGGTGAGATCGCGGTAATAACTGTCGAGTGAAAATCCGTACCCCTGCTGCACCGAAACCACGAAGCGGCTCCAGTCATCCAGTAATCCAGACAGTGACAGCCGGGAGTTATGCCTCTCCGAAAGCCTTTCAAGTACCTCCTTCGACCTTACGCGGTCCGAGCCTGACAGAACAACCTCGGGCGACATTTCCAACCCTCCTTAAGTGTCGGGATACCCCGCACACTTTTAACTAAATATATCACATATTTATATAACCGGCTGGCGCGTGAACGAAATTTAAATTAATGATAATATTATGGTGTGACGCACGACCGCATGCAGGATTATCGCCGCACCGCAGAGCATCACTACAGCCTTGGTATGCACGGCGGCTGGACCCAGGGCGCACCATGGACGAAACGCATCCTTGTAATCCTTATCGTCGCATGGTTACTCGCCCTCCTCGCAATGACAAAAATTACTTCGTGGGCACTATCATTTGAGGCGATGTACCTTACACCCGCCTCGGTTGCCGATGGTTCATTCTGGCAGATCTTTACCGCTCCTGTCTTCGGTTCGCTCTGTGTCTCCCAGTTCATTTTTCACGTCCTCTACCTTCTTGTCTTCGGTCCTAAAGTCGAACGCGAGCTGGGCCCTTCGAAATTCCTCAGGTTCTACCTGATCGTCGCGATCACCGCCACCCTCGCGGCCTGCGTACTGCGTTTCTTCATGGCTCCCCTTGCGGAGATCCCGGCTTCCACCGCTGCCGCCCCGATCTTCGCTGTCATGGTTTCCTATGCCGTCCTCTGGCCGCGTGATCCCTTCTGGATATTCGGCCTCTTTCCCGCGCGTATCATTTACATTGTCATCTTCCTGTGCGCAGTTGAAATTCTCTTTGCCATTATCGGCGGCGCCTCGCCTTTCTGTGTCGACTACATCGGTTCATTCATGGGAATTGCCCTCGGATGGACCACAATGAAAATCCCGTCGGTCAGGTCATTAATCATCGGTTCCCCGAAAAAAGCCGCTGTCTCACCCGGCGCGCGAATAAGTAAATCGGAAATTCCCTCAACACCGCGTCGCATGCCCGACGGTCCCATCGAGAAAAAATCCGACAGACCCGCAGCCCCTGAAAGCAAACCTGCACCGAGTAAAAAAGGCGGACGCTCCAAATTCCTGGAGTTCTGATAATTCCAAATGCCTTCATCCCGCAGATCTAAATCCGAGAGAATCCCCACATGGGTACCTCTTCTGATTATCGCGATATTCTTCGCGCTCATATGGGTCGGAACACGATACGGTGTCAGGCTATGGGCTGTTGTTAAAATCTGGTCACAGGTGGAAAGTGTTAATGAGGACGGGGTGCTTATACAGGAGGACACTTTCTCCTGCGTCCCATGCAGCATGTCGATGCTGATGGAGGATGAAGGCGTTGAGGCATCGCCTGCCGAACTCGCGTGGATCGCTGGCACCGACCTTAACGGAACTACCCCCGAGGGAACCTTGCGTGCTGCCGAAAAGTACGGGTTCACGGTCACTGAAACGGAGATGGGCTTCGATGAACTCATGGAGGCGAATTTCCCCGCGCTCGTTGAGTTTACATATCGCGGCAACCTCCATGTTGTTTACGCACGGCCCGATCCCGATAACCACAGACTTGTTATACGAAATCCTTCGGAAGGACTCGCATACGTCTACAGGAACGGTGTAAGCGAGTATTTCTCCACCGACCGGTGGACGGTCTACCTTTTCGTTAAGAATGAATAGACCGGATTTTTTTACCGGTTGGAGCAACCGATAGTATTTCATAATAATTGTCGCGTATCTGCTTGCACGCTTATTCGAATCATGGTATACATTACCGGTACGCTTTTTCACTGGAAAAGCGGGACTGAGGTTCCCGCTCTTTTTTTCGCCCTTGTCCGGGCATGCGGTAATCGCGTACGGGATTAATGACAGTAGTTATTTGACGGAAGGTGAGGCTCGATGCCCGCACCGATTGCGGTTGAACGCATTACGAATGTTGTCGAAGAATATCTTGATGGTGAAGGATACGAATTCGTTGATCTCAAAATCGGCGGGAATGTCTCCCGTCCGGTTATAGAGGTCTACGCGGACATCGAGGGCGGCATCACTTCCGAGGACTGCGCCACCCTCGCGAGAGGACTCAGGTACCGCCTTGAAGTTGAGGGCCTTTTCAATGACCTGATGACGCTGATTGTAAGCTCGCCCGGGCTTAACCGTGTTATCAAGAAAGAAAAAGACTTCAGTCGCTTCAGCGGAAGACGTGTAAAAATATCACTTGAGGAATCCATTAACGGACGCGGAAAGCTTAACGGGATTCTTAAGGGTTACCAGGACGGAACCGTCCTTGTCACCGACACCGAGGAAGGCGATATCGCGCTTGCACCCGGGCGATGGAAGGAAATAAGGCTTGTTCCGGAGTATCCGGAAGGCTTTAAATAATTTGTTATTACATTCAGTCTTATTTTCTGTTATAATTCTACGGTTCGACTTATTACCGGACCGGATCTTAATTCGCGTGTATCGCGAACGGGAGATCATATGCTGTTCACTGACCTTGAATACGCTATAGAACTCATTATGAAAGAGCGGGGCGTCCCCGAGGAAGTCGTTGTGGACGCGCTTGAAGCCGCTCTCACCTCCGCCTACCGCAAGGAACACGGCAAGGACATCCAGCCGCGCATCCATGTTAAACAGGACGGTGGGATGAAAATGGACATTCATCTCCTCAGGCGTGTCGTTAAGGAGATGGACGATCCCGAAACCGAGATCAGTCTCGACGAAGCACAGATGATCGAACCGGAAGCCACATATGACGACTTCGTGGAAACCGAGGAACCCAAGCTTGACCTCGCGTTCGGACGAATAGCCGCCCAGGCCGCCAAGCAGGTCGTCATGCAGCGTATCAAGGAAGCTGAACGCGACATTGTCTACCAGGAATTCCTTGGACGTGAGGGTGAGCTTGTCACCGGCAAGGTCCGCAGACGTGAAAAGGGCCAGGTGTTCGTGGAACTTGAACGCGCCGAGGGTGTCATTCCCCCGAGCGAGCAGGTCGAGGGCGACCGCTACATACCGCGTACGACCATCAAGGCCATCATTCTCGAGGTCAAGCAGACCCCCAAGGGTCCGAGGATTATCCTCTCTCGCGCACACCCCGACTTTGTCAGGCGCCTGTTCGAGCTGGAGGTCCCCGAGATCCTAGAGGGCACCGTCGAGATCGTACGAATCGCAAGGGAACCGGGTTTCCGCACCAAGATGGCCGTCTACTCGAATTCGCTGGAAGTTGACCCCGTGGGCGCGTGCGTCGGAAGCAAGGGCAGCCGTGTCCAGGCGGTCGTTAACGAGCTTAAGGGTGAAAATATCGACATCATCCACTGGACAGACGACCCGTTCGACTTCATCGCAAACGCCCTGGCTCCCGCCAAGGTATACTCGGTTGAGATTTTCGATGATGAAGAGAAGGCCGAGGTCATCGTTCCGGACGACCAGGCTTCTCTCGCCATCGGCACCAAGGGACAGAACGTACGCCTTGCCGCCAAACTTACCGGCTGGGCGATCGACATAAAGAACGAGCACGAAAAACTTGAAGAGGAGATGAAGGTACACGAGGCGGAGCGCAACGAGTACATCCAGGAACTCATGAATCGCCCGATCGCCGACCTTCCTCTCAGGAAACCCGCGCTCGATGGCCTTGCAGAAGCCGGTTTCTCCATACTCGGCGACCTCATGGAACTTAAAAAGGAAGTCCTTCTTGAGGTCAAGGGAATCGGCGAGGGCACTCTGACCGATCTCGAAAAATTCCTCAACGAACATGGACTCACCTATGCGGGTTACGAGGAATCGACACCCGAACATGTTTAGTCCGGGGATAAAATAATGGGCGGGATTTTCGATGAGTGAACCGGTACGAAGATGTGCCGGATGTGGCAGGAAAACAGGTAAGTCGGAACTCTTCCGGGTGGTCCGTCTTCCACGTGGTGAACTGGTTTTCGACCCGGAATTAAAGGAACAGGGCAGAAGCCTATATTTCTGCCCGACGAAAGAGTGCTTTGATATGCTGATGCGAAGGAAAGCACCTGAAAAACTTTTAAAGTCGACAATTCCGCAGGAATTGCGGAAAATTATAGAATGCTACCTCACCCACACGGAGAGTGCGAAATGAGATAACTGTCGTAGATATCTCCGATGGGACCGGTAGCCGGAGGATCAGTAATTAGATGGTTCGAGTTCACGAACTGGCCGCCGAGCTGGAAGTCCCTTCAGGCAAGGTGCTTGAAGTCCTGAACGCCCTCGGAATCGAGGCCAAGTCACACATGACTTCGCTTTCCGATGCCGATGCCGCCAAGGTCAAGACCGCGCTTAAGTCACGCGTTGTACGCGGCTCCACCCTGAGCGGAAAAAGAGACTTCAGAGTCAAGGATATCTCCGCGCCCAAAAGCCCCTCGGTTCGCCCACGCCCCACGCTCCAGAAAAAGGAAACAGAACGACGTGTGGTCACCCGCAAGGTGATCAAGCGCATCGTGCGTAAATCCAAAGGTGACGAAGAGGCTCCCGGGGAAACCTCTGTCGAATCCCCTCGCCGGAAGCCCTCGAAACCGGACGTGCCGGATATCGAAAAGGCGCTCAAGGAAGCCGCAGCGGAACCCGTTGCGGAAGTTGAGGCGGTACCGGAGAAACAGGCGCCCGAGAAAGCTGCGGGAACTGAATCCCCGGCAAAACCCGACAGGAAACAAGATAAAAAAGACAGGAAAGACAGGGGCCCCGACCGTAAACCTGAAGGTTCCGATCGGAAGAAAGGGAAGGAAGGCCAAGGATCCCGAAGCAGGGATGGTCGACCTTCCGACTCACAGTACTCACCTGTTGGCAAGTCCAGGCCCAGGCCCGATAAAAAAAGACCCCCGAAACCCAGGGTTCCCAAAATTCCGGATCCTGGTGAATATCTCCGCCCGAAGGAAAAAGACCTTACCAAGTCGATGGAGAAACTCGCAGCGGGTGGTCTTAAAACCAAGATCGACACAGGTCGTGGCAAGGGTCGCAAACCCGCTTCCGGTACTCCCGCGAAGCAGGACGGCAAGCGTAAAAGACGTCGAAAGATCATCAAGGACGACAAGCGCCAGAAGCCTATGCCGCAGGGTGGCCGTGGACGCAAGAAGGACAAGCAGATCCACAGCCAGGTTGATACAAGCACGACCATTCGCAAGAGAGGCAGGGGTGGCCGCGGCGGCAGAGGCGGTCGCGGACGAAGGGGTCCCTCGACTCAGAAAGCACCACCCATGCCCCCCAGGGAGATCAAGCTCCATGAGCATGTCTCCATCAAGGACCTTTCCGCGCAGACCGGTCTTAAATCATCCGAGATCATCGGTTTCCTGATGAAGGAACTCGAAATTTTCGCCACGATCAACCAGACAGTCGACCAGGAGATCGGGGCCCTTATATGCGATCATTTCGGCTTCAAGTATGAAATGACAAAAGCAAAAGAAGTTGAGGACGTTCTCGTTCAGCGCGAGGATAGTCCGGAAGACCTCAAGCCTCGCTCACCGGTTGTTACCGTCCTCGGCCACGTCGACCACGGTAAGACAAAACTACTCGACGCCATTCGCGGTACCGACGTCGTCGCTACCGAGGCTGGCGGGATCACCCAGAAAATCGGCGCCTTCCAGGTCGATACTGCTACAAAGAGCGGTCAGACCGCTAAGATCACGTTTATCGACACTCCCGGTCACGCCGCCTTTACCGCGATGCGTGCAAGGGGTGCCGAGGTTACCGACATTGCGGTTCTCGTCGTCGCGGCCAATGATGGTGTAATGCCACAGACCCTCGAGGCAATCGATCACGCTAAAAGTGCCGGTGTCGAGATTATTGTCGCCATCAACAAGATCGATCTTCCGGAGGCCAATCCGGAGAGAGTCAAACAGCAGCTGTCGGAGCACGGTCTCGTGCCCGAGGAATGGGGCGGCCAGACAATCATGGTCCCCATCAGCGCCAAAAAGAAGATGAACATCGATGATCTTCTTGAACAGATCATTACAGTGGCCGAGATCCTCGAACTGAAGGCCAATCCGGAAGGTATGGCCGAGGGTGCGATCATCGAGGCCCGCCTTGACCGTGGACGTGGCGCACTCGCCACCGCGCTTATCAAGCGCGGAACTCTCAGGGTCGGCGACTACATCGTCGTCGGAAGATCATGGGGCCGTATCAGGCAGATGACCGACGAGGACGGGCACGATATTGAGAATGCCGGTCCTTCAACTCCGATTCTCCTCTCCGGTCTTAACCAGGTTCCCGCAGCGGGCGACAGCATCAACGAAGTCGCCGATGAGAAAACGGCCAGGGATATCTTCGAAAAGCGTGAGATGGACCATCGCCAGGGCCGCCTGAGAATGGTGAACACAATCTCACTCGAAGCTTTCTACGAACAGCTTTCAAAGGGTGAGATGAAGGAACTCAACATCATCCTCAAGGCCGACCTGCAGGGCTCCATAGAAGCTCTCAGGGGATCTCTAGAACAGCTCTCAACCAATGAAGTGGGTGTTAAGTTCATCCATACCGCCGTCGGCAATATTACCGACAGTGACGTCATGCTCGCCATGGCCTCCAAGGCCGTAATTATCGGCTTCAACGTTGTCGCAAGCCCTGAAATAAGGAAGCAGGCAACGATGGAGGGCATCGACATCATGACTTACAACATAATCTACAAGGCTGTCGAGGACATCCAGGCGTCTCTTGAGGGTATGCTCGAACCCGAGTATAAGGAAGAGATCGTCGGACGTGCCGAAGTCAGGCAGATATTCAAGCGCACCGGCAAAATGGTTGTCGCAGGCCTGTTTGTCAGGAGCGGCAAGCTCGTTCGTGGTGCGGATATCCGCATCAAGCGTGACGGTCAGGTCATCACCGAGCTTAACCTTACCAACCTGAAACGCTTCAAGGATGATGTGAAGGAAGTCGACAAGGGTCTCGAGTGCGGAATTATGCTCGAGAACTTCAACGATCTAAGAGAAGGCGACGAGATTGAATCCTGGGAGATGATCAAGATTCTCAGGACCCTCGACTCGGTCGCTAAATCAGCCAAATGATCTTACCCTGTGAGGTCAGTATATGTTTATCGGGCTTCTGACTCTGAACCTGCACCTCCCGGGGTGCGATGAACTTAAGGAAAAGCGTCACCGGATTAAAGGTGTTCTTGAAAAAGCTGCCAACAGGTTCAATGTTTCAATAAGCGAGGTCGATGATCAGGACCTCCACCAGTCGGCAGTTATCGCGGCGGTCATGGTCAACAGCGACAGGAAAATAATAGAACAGGTGCTGCAGAAGGTTGAAGATATATTTGATGGCGGAAATGGAATAATTATTTCCGCCAGCGAAATCGAGTGGTTATAGCACCCGCGCAATACGCGCGGAATGTTGATCCGGAATCAATTGATCCAAAGACGTGTTGAATTATGCCTGATCCTGTAAGAATGAAAAGAATCGCGGCCTTCTTCCAGCAGGAACTTTCGCGAATCGTATCAAGAGAACTGAAAGATCCCCTTTTTGAAAACAAGGTTATTTCATTTCCCGAAGTGAAGGTCAGCAAAGACTTATCAGTCGCGCACGTCAAGGTCAGCGTCTTCGGGGAATCATCGGATATTTCAGCCATTGTTGAAGCTCTGAACGAGGCGGAACATGTTATCCGCCACGAGATCATGCAGGTGTCCGACTTCAGACGCACCCCGCAGTTTATCTTCCATGAGGACCACTCGATCGAATACGCCGCGCAAATTGATTCCATCCTCGATAACCTTGAAATTCCACCCGAGGAACCGGGCACATCAGAATAAACTTAACCAACAGAACCAATCTTATGTCATCAGCAGCACAGATAGCGGAATTCATTAAACAACACGACAACTTCCTCGTCACGGCACATGTCTTTCCCGATGGAGACAACCTTGGAAGTATCCTGGCAATCTCCGAAGTTCTCGACACCCTCGGTAAATCATGCCAGTGCTTTCTCGAGGGCGATATCCCCAAGATGTACACATGGATGCCCGGATGCGAGAGAATTTCCGACGATCTTGACGCCTCTCTGGCGAAACTAAGCATAAACGGAGCATCGCCCACACTCCTCGTTCTCGACTCCGGCGACCCGGAGAGGGTTGGCTCCCGGTTTACATCCTGGCTCGAAAACCAGAACTCGATCCCGACCGCAAATGTCGATCATCACATTTCCAACACCTTCTTCGGTACCGTGAACTGGGTCGACGGTGGCTATTCATCGGTCGGCGAGATGCTTTTCGAGGTTCTCAGGGAACTTGAGATCGAACTCACCAGGTCCCTTGCACAGAATATCTTCGTCTCCATATACACCGACACCGGCAGGTTCTCCTTCTCAAACACTTCACCCAAATCCCTGAGATACGCAAGCGAGTGTGTCGCGGCCGGTGCGAAACCCATCGACGCTTTCCGCCACATCTACGCGAGCCGCTCGATGGAGAGCTTCAACCTTCAGGTTGAAAGCTTCCAGACCCTTACTAAATTCCTTGATGGCGACGGCTGCTACTTCTGGGTCAGCAGGAAAATGCTCGAAAAAACCGGCACGACTCTCGATGATGCCGACGGCTTTATAGATTTCGTTCGAACCCTCAAGGACTTCTCCATAGTTGTCTTCTTCAAGGAAGTGGAAGAGGGTGACATACGCGCAAGTGTACGCGCGCATCCCCCTATCAACGCCAGCATGCTCATGAGCCTGTTCGGTGGCGGCGGCCATCCGAGAGCCGCAGGATGCCGACTTATGGAATCACTGAACTCCGCAATCGAACGCTTTGTCGACAGGGCTGAAGTTGCGATCAAGTCTGGCGAAGTGCTCGAAAGGGACGACTGACCCGATGGTTCAGAAGTCGGAAAATTCCAAAGCTACATGCGATCGCGGTGATTCTCCGGTGGAACCCCACGGGATTCTCGTTCTGAACAAACCCCCCGGACCCACAGCCTTCGACTGCATCCGATTCCTTAGAAAAACCTGCGGCATAACTAAAAAATGGAAAATGGGTCACCTCGGAACACTCGATCCATTCGCGTCCGGTGTCATGGTTATCGCTCTCGGACAGGCGGTCAGGTACTCCAAGTACGGTCTCGGCTCAAGAAAAAAATACCGTGCGAGACTCTGGCTCGGTGACGAAACTGACACTCTCGACCCGTCCGGAAACGTCACCCGGAGCGCTGATGT
>Ga0272441_10001224_pt1 | contig 54955 bp, 50 predicted proteins | sample SSMProp6N_FD_193582 | JGI IMG/M metagenome (GOLD analysis project Ga0272441, IMG submission 193582) | Marine sediment archaeal communities from Little Sippewissett salt marsh, Falmouth, MA, United States - SSM-Prop-6N | ecosystem: Environmental > Aquatic > Marine > Wetlands > Sediment ...
GCGACCGATACCGAGTCCGCTTGTACTCGTCCATGATGTCGCACCACTCGGCCGGCGGCGGGTATCGCTCCTCGCCACCCATCGCATCTCTGAGCGGCTCTCGTATGTGCATCCGAAGCACCGCACACCAGATTCGGTCGTGGAAGGGCACATGCCGATTTCTGATCCGACTCATGCACCGCGCAAGCCTGGGATTGTAGAATACGAGGAATCCACGACCATCCTTGAGCCTCAAGTGGGTACCCCGGATAACAAATGAGACCACGCCCTTGGAACCATTGCAACCAGTGACTTGGATGTATTCTGTCGCGCGAAGTGGCTTGGGATCCACTCCTTGATACTCTGCAGACGCCACCTCATCCGCGAGCACCTTGATGTCGTTCAAATCAGTAAGCACGATTGATTTCAGAGAACTGACGTACTGCTCCTCCTCGCGGTTCAAGAAACTGCTATCCCCGAAGAATCGCTGCTGTATAGATGGCCGATACTCGATTTTGATGCTTGTGAAATTTCTGAGATCGGGTGCCCGGGGCTTGAACGTGCCTGGAAACAAGAGTCGCCAGGGGTGCCGCAGACCCCGAAAGAATACGGGAGCCACGCAAAGACCCGTGGCAAGCACACCGGCAACCATCAGTATGTATGCTTTCTTGCGCATTCAAGCGAGTCTCCGAACTAACCGCCGCGCCCGGCTCATCGGCGTCTGTCGCGCAACCATCGTATTACTCCTCGCTACCGCGCATCACAGCTTATGCCCGTCGCTGGCGCGCGGGCGGCGCTGTCTCGTTGCGATTTTCATTCTACCGTCGAGGGGCGGGGTTTGCACGCAAGAATTTCGTGGCCCGGGACTTGGAATTGATGAAGGATTATTGATGATTGATCAGGAGGCGTGAAGCGTATTTCGCTTGCGGCCTGGATTCCCGGCCGGGTCGAGGGCCGGCTTGCTTCACTCCTCGCAATGACAAAATGCCGACTTTTCCCTTGACGGCCAACGGCGGAGCTAATATAGTATATAGACAACCACACTAAACATCACGCTGAGACGGACGATCATGGACAACTCACAGGGATCGACCCGGAGCGACGCCGGGAAATCCCAAGCACAAAGTTCGGAATCCGAAACAAGCTCGAAATGCGAACGATCGAAACAAGGTGGTGTGCGCCAAACAAACCCAATTGGGGCCGGCCGGTGGGCCAAACAAACCCAATTTCCGCTTTTGGGGGCCAGAAACACCGGTGGCGCCGGAAAACAAAGCCAATTGGGACGGGAGGGACACGATTGGGAATTTGAGATTGCGAATTGGGGATTCGGCGCGACGGGGACGCGGAATGTCAAACGAACCCAATTTGTGCGCGACGGGAGTCGGCGGGCACGGCCCGCCCTACAGGATGGCCAGCGGGCCCGGGATGTCAAACGAAGCCAATTCGCCCGGGGTCCGGCGGTCCCGGGAAATCCGAAGCACGAAGCTCGAAATCCTAAACAAATCCGAAATGCAGATGCTCGAAACGAACCACAATGCGCCAAACGAAGCCAATTTGCCGCCAGGGAGAAGGCACCACGGAGGCGCCGAGAACACGGAGATTGATATAAATGCATTTGAAAAAAGGAGATAGATCTTAGGCTCAGTGGTCTCCGCAGCTCTGTCGTGGAGGTGTGAAGGCGGGTGAAAAATGTGTGCAAGACGGGATTCGGGAGCGTATAATGCCGCGTATGAAACTGCCACAATTGGACAAACCGGACAGGTACAAAGGGCTGTATATTTTCGACTTCGGGGATCATGCCGGGGTGGGATTTACGGCTGAAGAGGTGGCCGAACTGCTCGAAAGCGAGCGGTATCGCGAGGGCAAGGTGTACAAGATTCACCGGGCTTATCCCGACGGTCGGCTGGAGTTGAAAGGCGTGCCGGCGGCGCGTTTCGAGCTTGAGGCGGGGATGTTCTTCTACGCCGGCGACGAGGCCACCGCCCAGGCCGATTTCAAGCGGCTGGTGGACCTGGCGGTGCAGGCGGCGCCGCCGTGCCGGGCCAAGGTGCATCTGGCCCGATACGCCGACGACAAGTTCGCCGTGGCGCTGATCTACCCGGCCGAATACGACGATGAGGTCAGCTCATGGCTTCTGGACGGCGATTTCCGCACGACCGGCGCCGTCGAGGGCGGTACCGGAGCCGTCGGGCGATATTATCAGGGCGAACCAGATATCCTCCAGCGGCATCAGTTGTTCGACGGTGGCCAGAACGTCAGCCGGACCGGGGATGAACTGCTGGCCTGCCTCGCGCGGGCGGTGCAGCGATAGACGGGCGGTACATGCAGGATTCAAAACTCACATTGAGGCCGGGCGCTGCTCGAAAAACTCGACCGAAGCGCGCCCTGCGACTGGGATGGGCCGGGAGCATTCTCGCGCGGCTCTACCGGCGGCGCGTATCCAAAGTGACGGCCCGCGACCTACAAAGCCATGATTATCGGACAAGCACCCAGCGACTTGGAATCCGGTTTACCCAGCGCATTCGCAACACGTTTCGATTCCGCTGGCTCCGGAAAATGGGATGAATCGGGCCTGCCCCGGCGGTGCCGCCGGATGCCGCTACGGCAGCTCGCTGAGGCTCCAATAGTTGTTAATCATGACAATGGTCTGAGCAAACTCGCGGCTGTCGTCGGGTTGAACCATGTAACCGGCGGCCCCCAGGGCGAAGCTTTCGTCGATCAGCCTCTCGTCCCTGGAGCCGGCAAGAACCACCACAGGCGTTCGCCCGAACCTTTTGTCAGCCTTGAGGATTCTGAGCACTTTCAGGCCGTCGCCCCCGTCAAGGGTCAGAAGCACAACGGAAGGTACCGGTTCCTCACGATTGCCAAGGTACATCAGAGCCTGGTCCATCCCGTTGGTGTACAGCACACCGTCGTCGATGCCCAGCTCGCCCAAGGCGTACTCGAGAGCCGGCCATTGCGTTTGACGGCCCCCAATCAACAGCATCAATTTCTTACCCCGCATTCCCCACCATCAGTGTTTATCTCGGGACCGCGAGAGCTCCACCCACCATGCCTGGTGGCTTTCCCCCAGCCGGCCCTACCACAGCGTGTAAACGGGAATGATACTGCTGCCCGGAACTAGCCCAGGCAACAGCACCATTCCACAGGGGTCGAAAGTATCATCTGCTCGACATACAATGATCTCGGAGGGGCCACGAATCCGTGCCGAGCAGTGATACCCCCAACCACCTCATCTTCTTGTTACGCAAAGAGCTGTCCGACCGTCCCGACCGAACCGCTGCTTTGCAGGTCCCAAACCGGTCTTGCCAACTACCATATGAATCGTCTCCGGCGACCTGGAGATAAATAAGGGCTCTCCTTGGTCATGAGAGCCCCACCCCAGAAAAACCCAAAACCCACCCAGTGATTGGCCGGGTTTTGCTGGCCCCTTCCCAGGCCTTACTCTTACCACCACATGGAACGCTCAGAAATGAACGCATAGAAGCCAGCCTGACGGTCGCGCGTTCACCACCCGGCCTCGATGCAACATTCTCGGACCTCTACTCCCGCGTGTACACCGCCGCTGACATTCACGCCCCTGCTTCTTGTCATTGCGGCATCCGTTACGTACGCTTTCCATAGGGGTACACCATGAAAACATTCTGGCAACACAACAACGGCAAAATCTACGCGGTCGAAAGTGATACCTTTGGCAAAATCACCGGTGCAACGGGGCCCCTGGACCCTGACGACTTGCACGATCTGGACACGTACCACTATGGTCCGGCCAGCGTGCAATGGATCCAGGACGCCATCGCCCAGCGTACGCTTAGCAGGGTCGAGCGCTTCTCTCATTCCTGACAGCGTCAGGAGCGCTCCCTGCGGCAGCCCGCTTCTTGCCACCGATGTTGGACGGGCGGACCGGCCAGCGCCCTCGACACGGCACACACGCCGGGTATTATCGGCGCGGCCATGCTTGCTCGCAGTCCGCCGACGAGCGGCGCCCGCACCGCCACGTTGCGAGCCCGACCCAAGATCCGCCTCGGCATTGACAAATGCCCGCATTCTCGCTAAACTGGTGCTATGACTGGTCTTATGAGACGGCTCCTACCCATCCTGGTTCTGGCCTGGTGGCTCCTCGCGGCCTCTGGCTGCAAGAGCCCGCCCGAGGAGCAGGAGAACGTCTGGGAGCAGGCACAAATCGGCGATCTCGCTCCGGTGACGAAGGATGGACCGGCGAAAGTCAAGTTCATGGCGGCCGCTCACATGGACGTACACATCCTGGACCTGCCGGCCGACAAGGTCGACGAGCTCGACAAGCTCTGGGAGGTCCTCTCGGCCAAACCCGTCCGCATGAACAGTTACAACGCCTTCACCCAGAACGGTTTCCGCGTCAAGTTCGGGCACACCGACAACTGGCTTCAGATCGAGAGCCTGCTGGCCGAAGCGGGCGCCCAGAGGGCCGCGACCACGTCCCTGATACTGGCCGAGAACGAGGCCACCGACCTGCCCGTCGCCCATTTCTCTCATGACCGCAGGATTTCGTTCACCAACTCGAACCTGTCCCAGGAGGTCGTCAACGTCGGTCCCGGCGCGCTGGTACTGAGGCTGACGTGCGAGCCCATGCCCTGGGCCCGAGGGGTGCGAAAAGTCATCGCCTACCCGTCCTACACGTTGCCGGTGACCAGTGCGATCAATGAATTGGAATTGAGAATCCAGAAGCACGAATTCCCCTTCGCCTCGGCTGCCTTTGCCACGCAGATGGAACCGGGAGACCTGCTCGTTCTGGCTCCGGACCAGTACGTGAACGAGCGCGTCAGCCTGGGGGGCCTGTTCTTCAACCGACCGGGAACGTGCATGTTCTTCAATGCCGCCACACGCAAACCGCCGCAACGCAAACCCGCCGTGCGAGTCCTCGTGCTCGTGTGCACACATGTCCGCAGTTGAGATCGTATGCCCGCCACAAAAGTTGCCCTCATTCGATGCGATGATTACGACGACGCCCGGGTAGCCGGGGCGATCGAGAGACAATTCGCTCTCCTGGGAGGCCTGCAACGCTTCGTCAAGCGAGGCGACCGCGTCCTGCTCAAGCCGAATTTCATCGCGCCCCGCTCGCATCATCGCAGCGCCGCCCAGACGCACCCCGCCGTGATTCTGGCGGTGGCCCGGCTCCTCAAGGACTTCGGCGCCAAGCCCTTCGTGGCCGATTCGCCGGCCTGGACCAACACCGCCACGTGCGCCCGCGTCCTGGAGCTGACCGAGCCACTGCGAAACCTCGGAGTCCCGATCAGGGAGCTGGACGCGCCTCGTAAATGCCACTTAGGCCCGGGCAAGCCGAGAGTGGGGATCAGCTCGGCAGCCCTCGACGCCGACGTCATCATCAACCTGCCCAAGCTCAAGGCGCACCAGCAGTTGGTAGCAACCATTGCCGTCAAGAACATGTTCGGCTGCGTCAGCGGCAAGCGCAAGGCCCTATGGCATTTCAAGAAAGGTGACAGCGCCACCGAGTTCTGCGAATTGCTAATCGGCATCTATCGGCACCTCGCGCCGGCCCTGACGATTGTCGACGGCATCATCGCCATGGAAGGACAGGGCCCGATCCGCGGCCAGAGCAAGCCGCTGGGCTGGCTGGTGGCCGGCACCGACCCGATCGCCTGCGAGCTAACCTGCTGTCGCCTGATCGACGTCGAGCCCGAGAAGATTCCCATCATCCGCACCGCTCGCCAGACGGGCTTCGGCTGCGCCAACGGCGACGAGATCGAAATCCTCGGCGACCCCCTGCCGGCAACGCCCTGCACGGACTTCCAGATGCCACGCATGGCCCCCATCAAATTCTCCTTCACCCACGTCTGCCGCAGCATGGCCCGCCAGCTCCTGCTCCTGGCCCGACCCTCCAGAACCACCAAGTCCAAACCAACCGAGTATTAGGGCTCATCCGGTTTTCGGATACTTCCGTGTTTCCTGGGGGCTCTGCCCCCACACCCCCGGCATTTGCCGCTTTGGGCCAATGACATGAAGCACACCCTTGGTTTGTCCCTTGGCGCCAGCGGTCGTGGCCCCGGCGCGCCGGGGGAACCGCTGCTGTGAAAGACAGGGCTTTCGGAGCAAGCACGCCGAACGCAGCAGCAGTTGTAGGCTGGGGCTTGCCCCACCATCGGTTCTTGGATCAGCCTCCGTACATGCCAGAACAGCAATAGCCCCCGGACCAGATGGCGGCAACTCAGGAACGACGCCGGGTCAGAGACCGAACGAAGCGAGCGAATGGGCCCCCTTTCAACACGTTGAGCCACCGCTCGTCCGCCGTGACGACAGTGGCCTCCAATTCGACCGCCAGGGCCAGATACAGACTATCGTAGACGGTACGCCGCGTGGCCATGGCAATCTCCAGAGCACTGGCCACGAGAAAGCCACTGTCGTGGATCTCCACAGGCATGGCCAGAAAACCCTCGATTATCTCGGAGGCCTCCGCTCCGCTGAGCAGATCCCGTCCGTGCAGCTTCCACAGGACGTTGCCCACCTCCGCACGGATCAAATCCGGGGCGACCAGGCGATGGCGTCCGTTCAGCAATCGCAGGGCCGCCGCCGCATCGGCCTCCGGCAGAAACCACTTCGCGGCGACGCTGGCGTCCACCACCAGGGTCGTCATCGCTTCCGGGCCTCGCGGACCAAAACCGTGCTATCAGGCAATTCCCGACCCGCCAGTTTCCTCTGCCACTGCAGGGCAAGTCTGCGGGCCTCCTGGAAACCCAGACCCGCCGCCTGGGTGAGAACCAGCTTGGCCTCCCTCTGCAAGCTACGCCCGTGCCGCCGCGCCCGATCCTTCAATCGCGCCACGACGTCATCATCAAGATCGCGTACCAGTATCTGCGCCATAGAACCGTCTCCATGCCATTGATATCATAATGATAGCACAGGCGCACGCCCCTGTCAAGTCCCGCGACAACCTCGGATGAAACCATGTCTCCGGGGTCCAGAACCGCGACGGCGTGTCCATGGCAGGTCAGGCCGAAAGAGCCGGCATCTGGCCCGACACGACCCAGGCGGCGTAGCGCATGGCTTGCTGGATATCTTCGGGTTTCAACTCGGGATACGCCGCGAGCACATCCTCGACGGACTTGCCCCCCGCCAGCATCTTCAGGACCACGCTGACGGCCGTTTTACCGCTCGGCGGCTTTGGGCGTGTCGTTTCTCCAGAAGTCGGCGTGGTAGGTGGGGCCGTCTTTGTTCCAGATTTTGGTGACGATGTCGATGTCACCATCGCGGTCTACGTCACCGAGGGTGGCGTCGTGCCAGCCGGGGTTGTCGGTCTGGATCACGACGGGTGCGAACGTCGGACGCCTGCCGCCTGAGCTGAGCCAGAAGACGCCGCGTTCTTTCAATCCGACCGGCTTCATAGCGAGCTTGTCCTGGGCGGTCATGTAGGTGTCGGGGTCCTCCTGCTCGCCGGCGAAGATGTCGAGGTCGCCGTCGCGGTCGAAGTCGGCGACACCCAGCGAATGGAATGATCTGGTGCCGGGAACGTCACCGTCGGCCGTGGGCGGGTCCGCAAGCGCGTGGCGCCTCCAGCGCGCCGCCTTGCCCAGGTTTTCGACCCAGTAGACGTGCGACCAGCCCGTGTCGCAGTCGCTGTAGACGATATCGTTTGCGCCGTCGCCGTTGAGGTCGACAATCCAGGAGCGCATGCTGGTTCCGTACGAGGCCTTCGCCACGGCCTTGTGGGGCCATTCATGTCGCGGCCAGGTTCCAGCCCCTTCGCCCGGGTTCTCGAACCAGTATGCGGGAATGACGATGTCCGGGTCCCCATCGCCGTCCAGGTCACCTACCCCGCGAGGGGCGATGCCGCCGTGGTTGTCCGCGCCGCGCCCGACGTCGGTTTGCTTCATGCCGGCCGCTGGATCGTACCAGGAAACGACGGTACCGTGATACGTGACGATATCGAGCCGGCCGTCGCCGTTGACATCGGCGGCTACGATGTCGTGACCGCCACCGGCAAACGCATGAGCGGGCCAGGGCGTGTCGGGCCTCTCGCCCAGGCCGCCCGGATTCTCGAACCACACCCGGCTGAGCACCACGTCCACCAGACCGTCGTTGTTGATATCCAGGGCCGCCGCTCCGAGCGTATTGCTCAACCCCTCCGCCTTCCCCATAGCATGACGAATCCACGTTGCATCGTCCTTACGCTGGAACCAGTAGGCCGTCTGCGTCTCGCGCCGCGACACGACCGTATCCAGGTCGCCGTCCCCATCAAAGTCGGCCAGCGGAATTCCGCCGGTCCCCCAGGACGAGCCGGGCAAAGGGTCGGCGATGGTGAAGTGGGTCCACTTCAGAGCCGCCCCGTCAGCGGCAGCGGCCCACGTCCCGGGCCATACAGCCACGGCAAGCAGGATCAGAAACAACGAAAATCTCCTCCAGCGGTTGCGAAACGACATGAGCTCACCTCCATCAGGACAAAACCAAAGTACGCGGCTCCCGAAAATCGACCGTCATTCTTATAGCAGGCAAGAGAATCATTCGTCCACGGCTCCCCGTCGCAGCGAGCGACTGAGGAAATGGATCTGCAGGGCCGGGTTGGAACGCAAAGGCTCGCGGCGGCCGGTGTCGCGGAAGGCGAGCTTCTCGTAGAACGCGATGGCGGGAGCGTTGTTCTCGGTGACCTGCGCTTCGAGAACATCGGCTCCTGCTTGGATCGCCCAGGATTCCACGGCGCTTGCCAGCGCCCGGCCGACGCCTTTGCGGCGCTGCTGCGGATCGACCCAGGCCCTCGCCATCGTCACCGTCTCTCGGGCGTCGCGGCGCATCGCGCCGTCGCGCCAGCGTCCGACAAAACCGGCCACAAAGCCAATCGTCGCTCCGTCCTGCAGCGCCGCGAAAGCAACGGCCTCCGGCGTCCCGGCGAAACGCTCGGCGCGGGCCTGCCAGTCCGCTGCGGTCATGGCCTCGGCGTCCGCCAGCGTCTCACTGAAAGCATCCGGTGCGTCGGCGTACATCCGCAGGTGCAGGTCGCGCAACAACGCGGCATCCGATCTGCGAATCTCCCTGATCTCGACCATGTCCGCCTACCCCTCCGCGCGCTTGAGATACTCTCTGATAGCAATGGCGGTGTAGTGCTCCACCGGAAGCTCGGCCGCCTCTTCGAGCGTGACCCAGACGTACGCCTCGGCCTCGGAGTTGAGTTTGACGTCCGTCGAATCGGTCTTGCACGCGTAATCGAAGAAGATGAAGTGCCGATGCTGCCAGAATCGCTCGTCGTAGACGAATTCCTGGAAGCACACGAACTCGATGTCATGGATGTCGAGGTTCGTCTCCTCCTTCACCTCCCGCTTCAAGGCCTCCAGCATGCTCTCGCCCAGCTCGATGTGCCCGCCCGGCAGAACGTACTTTCCCTTCCACTTGTGCGACTGCATGAGAAAGAGCTTGCCTTCAGTATTGAAGATCAGCGCTCCGACCGTCGGTTCCGGATATTGTTGCTCTGGCATCTTCTTCTCCTGTGCGTTCTTGCATCCGCGGCGGCGGCGCGGGGTTTCTATTTGTTCGATGATCCCGGGGGCGGGAAGGAGGCGCCGGCGTCGTCGAGGACGAGGAGCCAGTCGCAACCCCGGCCGGAGCTGGGCGGAACGAAGGTCTGGAAGCCGACGTTGTCGCTGGCGTGCAGAGGCTCGGCAATGCCGTAACGCGGGTCGAACCAGGTTGCCTTGACGCGCGAGGCACGGATCGCGCTCATGCGCACCGCGAACTGCCGCCCGCGCGGCGAATAGATGAAAGCGAACGAACCGTCGGCGGCACGAGCGGCACGGACCTTGGCTCCGCCGGTTTCGGGTGCGTCGGCGAGCATGGACTGGTCGGGCACCAACTTGGAGAACGGACGCGACTCAAAGAGCTTGCGAACGTAGCCCATCTGGAACGCACCCGGGTGGTCGAGGGACTCGTACCAGGGCACGGCGGCGCCGATGATGGGTGTGCGGCCGCCCTGCCACATTTGCCAGATGCTGTTGTGGCCGTAGGTGTGTCCGCAGGCGCCGGCCAGCAGCGACCAGTACGCGGCCTGGCGCGCGTCGTAGGCGTCGAAGCGAAGCGTGTCGGTCGCATCGGAATTGTAGAAGCCCACGGGAATCGTCTCGTAGCGAGGCTCGCCGTCGAGCGTAGGCTTGGGCGGCTTCAGTGCGTAGTCGTGCTCGGTAAACAACGCGTTGTCGTGGTCGCGGGCGGCGTGCGACGACTGGAACATGTTGAAGTCGAGCCAGTCGGCCCGGTGGAGGTAATCTGACGACAGCCCCGGTCCGCGCGGGTGATACGTAATCAGGTGGGCTCCGCCGTCGCCCTCCCGCAGGCCGCGTGCCATCGCCGCGACGATCTCCGCCTCGCGATCGTTCTTGATGTTCTGGTCGCCGCCCAGAATCCAGATGATCGCGTTGTCCTTATAGCGTTTTCCCAGAAACCGACCGTAGTTCCCGGCGTTGGTCACGTCGAAAACGCCCGATTTCCAATGACTCCCCCAAGTCGGCAACATGCCAATGAAAAGCCCCAGGTCCCCTGCCTTCTCGACGATGTAGTCGACGTGCTTGAAATACGCCTCGTTCGGACGGGTCGGGCCCTTTTGGATCAGCGGCGTATCGCCGTACGGATTCGGGTCGGTCAGCCCGCCCAACTGCGCCAGGACCACCGCCTGGATCACTGTGAAACCCTTTCGGGCGCGGTTGGCCAGATACCGGTCCGCCTCCTCGCGGTTGAGCCGGTGGAACAACTCCCACGCCGTATCGCCCAAATAGAAGAAAGGCGTCCCGTCCGCGTATTCCAGATAGCGATGGCTGGCCGCGACGCGCAGTCGCTGTGACGCGCCAGCCGCACCAAAGGCCAGGCTCGGCACAATCACCGCAAACAGACACACCGCAAAAATAACATTGGCTTTCTGAACGAATCTCATCGGCTGATCTCCTTTGTTGAACAGACTACAGCGGGTTTGTCACAGCGTCTACTTCATTCCCAGTTTCTTGTTTTGCGCGAGCAACTCCACGGCTTCGGCGGTTCGTTTGCGGCGCGTTTCGTCACGCTTGGCGACCGCGATCCAGTAGATGAACTGCTTGCGATAGGAAGGGGCGAGGTTCTCGAAATAACGGCGGGCCTGCGCGTTCCTGGCCAGCGCCTTTTGCAGCTCGGGCGGTACTTGCGGCTCCGGCCCGGGACCCGCGGCGCCGTCCCACCGACCGTTCTCTTTGGCCTCCCTAACCTTCGCCAGCCCCGCCTCGGTCATCCGGCCTTCCGCGATCATCCGGCGGACGCGCTTTTTGTTTAGCTCGGACCACCTGCTGTTGCTGCGCCGCGGCGAGAAACGCCTCATGTGTTTTTCGTCGTCGATGCGCTTGATAATCCCGTCGATCCATCCGAAACACAAGGCCTCCTCCACAGCCTCGTCATAGGCGACGCTCGCCTTGCCCGTGTGCTTCTTGTAGAAGACGACCCACAGTTCCTTCTCACTCGCGTGATTCTTCTCGAGCCACATCCGCCACTGACGCCGGCTTCGCATCCTTCGCTGCCTGCCGATTTTCGCCATGTCCCCGCCCACTCGAAACGTCAATTCGGTTTCTTGCCACTTCGCTCACTATGCGGCGACAGTGTCACAAACACCCCTCGTTCCCCAATGGCACATCATTTGTCCCGGTTCTTGTCCAGGGCCAGCGAGCGGACGAGGTCGTAAACCTTGCGTGGCTCGGGAACGTTGCGCAGGGCAATCTGGCGGTTCGACAGGTGGGCCTCGCCGGAGGAGACCAACTGCTGCGTGACCATGACGATCGTCCCGGCCCCTTTGGTCTGCTGGAGGATGCCCTCGGTCAGGTGGACGTCGATGACCTGATCGAAAACGAGCGTGCGGCGGTGGCGGGCCAGGAAGCCCTCGTCGAATTCGAGCCGGTCCTTGAACACGGTGTAGGACGTCCGCAGCGGTTCCTGGAACATCTTCAGATACGCCAGGTACAGCGCGACGGCAAAGCCCAGCACGTACGCGATCAGGCCGGGCCACACGGTGGGACCATCGAACATGTTCCCTCCCGCGACGCCGGCGATGATGTTGCTGATGACGAATACGAACATACCGGGAAACAAGGCGAAGAAAGCCGCCGCCAATGGCCCGCACACAAAAAACTGCGCCGGCACGACCACCGGCTTAACCTCCATCACAGGCGTCTGTTCCATAAGACCTCACAAGACATTGACAAAGGGACAGTGGCTCCATGTTATCCGTCCAGCCGGCGAACGCAAGGTTATTGCGCGGGCTCCAGGATGCCGAGGCGCCAGGGGATCTGACCGTAGCTCTTGCCCCGACCTGCGGTGTCACGGACGCCCTGGAAGAGGAAACGCAGATCGGCCGGATCGACTTCGAGGTATTCGTCGTGGCCGCTGCGCAGCAGCTCGCCGTGACTGACGACGTCGGTCCACTTCTCCTGCGTCGGCGTCACGTTACGCATCGAGGCGAACGCGCGGTCCTTCGTCGCCGCCACAGGTTTCCATTGCCCGTCGAGCGCGTCCGCTGCATACGCCTTGTAGTAGCGCCAGCCATGTCCGTGCTGGGCCTCGACCAGCGTCAGGTACTTGTCGCGGCCCTTGAGCCGGTACGTATGGCCGGCCTCGAAGATATCGCCCTGCAAAGCCAGCACGGGTTTCGACCAGCCTTTCGGAAAATCGCAGACCGGCGTCTCGGACCGCCACATCTTCCCGTTGAGCGACGTGAAGAACAGGTACGCCCTGGCCTCGTCGCAGATGACCCAGAAATCGAGCCACGCCTTTACGTTGTCCGGTTTCTCCCGGACGAGAGGCTCGAGCTTGGTCCAGGAACCAGGATCAGCGATGTCGGTGGTCGTCGCAAAGGCAGGCCGGTACGGCGGCTGGCCCCACGCCTCGTCGGCCGCCTGGCAGATCAGGTACCATCGCTTGTGCGGTCGGAGGTAAAACACCTGCGGCGCACAGAAATAGCCCGCGTGACACGAAAGGACGTGCCGCTCAGCTTCGTTCGCCTCGCTCCAGTCGGCGAAGCTCAGATAGACAATCGCATGCGACCGCTGCGTGCCCCGCACCGTGCAAAACAGGTGCCACCGCCCGCCGTAACGGACGATGGACGGGTCCTTGACCGAATGCCAATCCAGCCCCCCGACCGGCTGCGGATTCACCACCGCCGGCCCATAGGTCCACTTCAGCGCCTCCGGCGCGATCCCGGTCGTCTCTCCGAAGCTCGGGCCGGCCAGCATCAGCATCACGATCACAAGATTCGCCACATTCATGATTTCGCCTTTCCTCGCACGATCGGTTGCCGCCCCCAACATTCGCCGACCCGGAACGAAAGTCAGTCCAGAATATGCTTGTAGCGCAGCGCCTGGTATCCGTCGTCGATCATTTCATCGAGGACGCGCTGCGTCGCGCTGACCTTGCTGCCGGTCGCTTCGTAGCAGCGGAAGCGCGATTTGTCCGCGTCGACGAATTCATGGAAGAGAACCACGTGCTGGTCGTACTTGTTGACGATATCGCCCTTCTTGAGCTCTCGCGGATCGCTCAGCGGCACGCAGACGGTGGCGAGAGTCCGCGTCGAATGCTGCTCGGGCAGCCGCCAGCACCGCGAGACGAAGCCCGAACAATCCACGCCCACCGCGTGCTCGCTGACGACCTGGCCTTTTTCGTAGTGGATGTCGCCGGCGGATTTGCCGGCGCGGATGCCCGCATCGAACTGCTCGAGGGTATCGAAGCCGCCCCACTGGTAGGCGACGCCCACGTTGACCTCTCCGGGCTTCCAGCCGCCTTCGCGGTTGCGGGACGCGACATACTCTGCGTCCGGGGTCTCGACCCGGATGCCGTCCGGGTCCGGCCCGTGCAGGATGTTGCGGTGCGTCGGCGTCCACTCATGCCGGGCGTAACCGGCCGCGATGGCGATAGCCTCGTCGCGGCGAATCGGCTCGTAGGCCGGACCGTCGGGGCTCTTGCATCCCGAACCTGCAACCGCCAGAACCAGCACAAGCAACGCAATACGCCATCTCGACACACTCACCATCGCTCTATCCTGCCAATGCACACACGACAAAAGGCCGCTCGCAACAACCGGCCTTTCGAAACTCTCACCGCGAGATAGTACCAGATCAAGACCAACGCAAGCAATGCAGAAGCTGCCGTCTCGCCGAGAAACGCGCATTCTCTCCGGCCTTGGCTCGGCGTCGATCAAAGCATGTCTTCGAGGATCTCGTCGGCGGACTGAACGGGCTTCGGGCAAACTTCCGGGAGAAGGTTTTTCAAGGAACATTAATATAGCCCACCCGGCCGCTCCTCCACGATGAGCAGGCCATACCGCCACGTTAATTCACCAAGTGGTTACCCCGCAACCTCGCGAACTGGTGCCACCATCAGTATCACCATTCTTGCGATGCCCGCGATGATCAGGAACTCACACTTTTCATTCATGAACCAAGGACATCGTATGTCACACAGAAACCGAAAAGCCAGTCCTGGACAAAGAATAGGCAATGATCTATAATTGTCTATCATTGATTGGTCCGCAATTGCCTCGGAGGAGATGGTGAGAGGCGTTGAAAAACATGCGTGGAAATCACGGAAGACGAGAAGAGGCCGCAAAGTCTTGATTAAATCTCAAGGAGCATGACCATGGAGTTTGCCAAATTTGAGGCAGTCTCGATTCGCAACCACCCTGATTTGAACGAACGTTGGGTCCAAGACCGCATTGCCGACGACCCATCCATTCTCGGCTTGGGGGATATCGTCCTCAAGGACCGAGAACGGATTCAACCAAGGGCGGGACGGCTGGACTTGCTCCTGCAGGATGCCGAGTCGAGCCGCCGGTACGAAGTGGAAATCCAACTTGGCGCCACAGATGAGAGTCACATCATCAGAACCATCGAGTACTGGGACATAGAGCGAAAGCGATACCCCCAATACGAACATACTGCCGTTATCGTCGCCGAAGACATCACAAGCCGGTTTCTGAACGTCATCAGTCTCTTCAACGGGATGATCCCTCTCATCGCCATTCAGATGAAAGCACTGCGTGCGGGTAATCAAATCGGCTTGGTTTTCACCACTGTGGTTGATCAGCTTGCGCTCGGTCTTGTGGGTGAGGACGAGGAAGGTCAAGAACCAACAGATCGCGCCTATTGGGAGGCTCGCGGATCCAAGAAGACGGTCGCTATGGCTGACCAATTGCTGGAGATTGCCAAGGCGCACGATCCGACACTGGGGCTCAAGTACAACAAGTTCTACATTGGCCTTGCCAAGGACGGACAACCCTGCAATTTCATTGTCTTGCGCCCTAAGAAAGGGTTCATACGGTTTGAGCCACGCTTGAAGAACTCACCTGAAACTCAAGAACGCTTGGAAGCCGCGGGCCTTGATGTGATGGACTATGATAGTCGCTGGGGCCGATACCGTATCCGCCTTCAACCCGGTCAGGTGGAAACGAACAGAGATATTCTGAAAGAGGTTATCGCCGAAGCGTATGCTGCCAGCGGACAAGAGTGAAAGTGGGCCGGTACATTGGTCTGGATCAGATGGATCACTCACGAAAAGTAACCGTAGGCGATCCCGCCAATCACCCTGCTCGTACGCGAGGCAGCCACCTGGAATTGGGAGATGATCAAGTGGATATGGAGAACTTCGTTTCGCGAGAACGCCACTGGCGTGCAAAGGGTATGGAATTAGGACGTGCATTTGCTGCGGCAAGAATCCAAATGGTGATTGATCAGTGGCCAACGAGTTGGGCAGATGACGAGCTTCGGTTTCTTTTCTTTGGTGATTTCCAGCCCCCTGAGCACCCACTCAGATTTCCAGCTCTGGAGATCGAGATATCGAACAAACATCAAGACGGGAGGGCAGTTCGCGCACATTGTGTCCTTGAAGGAAAGGCAAGAGTCAAATCGCGTGATATTGCAGGTATCCAAGACGCACACCGAAGGATAGAACTGCTGGCGGGCCTCTTTACTCTGACGACCTGGGGAAACGGCGAGGTGAACTGGTGGTCTTGGCTCACAATGTTGGGACGCACCGGAGGAGTGATTTCTCCATTGAACGTGCGTGATGTACACATCATGCAGCATTCATTCGCAAAATACCCAGCGCCGGTGCGTCAGAGATTACGAGCCGCTCTCCACTGGATACGCGAGCCTCGCCGGTCCCGGATGGACCGGCGATACGACAACACACTCAATGTCTATTCGGGCATGTGGAATGCCTTTGAGTGCCTTGTAGAAGCGGCCTGCGAACTGAGCCCGCCGTCGAAACTCTGCCGAGCCGAAAAGCAGCAGAAGATCAATGACCTCCTCCGCCCCTGTGGCAACAAGATTGAACCCAAGGATATCGCCACGTGCTACCACGAAGTCGTCAATCCCGGTCTGAAAGGAAAGGCCGCGCATGCGCTTGCGTTGTGCCTTCCTAACGAGGCATCGAAATACCTCAGGGCTTGCTTTGAGCGAAAGCCCGAGAAGAACCGCCTTTACAACATTCGCAATGCGATCAACCATGGAAGCATAGACGCCGTCAACCTTGATGAAGTGGCACGAGTAGACCATTACTCCAATCAACTTTGGCTGGTTGTCTGGCGCCTATTTGCCGCATTCCTGAGATTTCCCGCACCCGTCGATCAAGACAACGAGCGTATATGGGATTGTGGGGATACAGGCAAATGAGGACATGGCATCTGTTACCCCCCTTTCCTCCCCACGAGGTTCAACGCCGCTCGTCAAAGCATGTCTTCGAGGATTTCGGCGGCGGACTGGACGAGCTTGGGGCAGACTTCGCGAAAGAGTTTTTTCTCGATGGCGGTTTCCATGCCGTCGTGGGTGCTGATGTCCACGCCGAGCAGCTCCTTGCAGAGGGGCGAGCCGTGCCGTTCGCGGAACCTGGAGGTAAACCGGGTGACGGCCTTGTACACCTGCTCGCGGCTTCCCAGCTTATCGCAGTCGCGCCGCCCAAGCCGGAGCCCCAGGACCATCACCGCGCCGGTGACGGCGCGCAGGTTTCGCCCATGCGCATGCCTCCGGCAAAGCCCGCGCCCAGCCGCATCGCTTCCGCACGCGAGAGCCCGAGGTCCTGTCCGTAGGTAGCCAGAATCGCTTGCGCGCAGGCACTGCCGTTCTTGAAACAATCGACCGCCTCGTTGACGTGGCTCATGGTGCACCTCCCGGCCTGTAAGCCGACCATCGAACACGGTTTCTCCGTACGATTCTAAAGCCGGCCGGCCCGTGACGACAACCCCTTTCCCGACGATATGCCACCTCGCCGCACGTTGACACAACCGCCCGGCTGCACTACTATCGTAGCAATGGAGAACGAAAAGAAACAAGTCGTGATTCTTGGTTTGGAAACGAGCTGCGACGAGACGGCCGCGGCGGTCGTCGTTGACGGACGCCAGGTCAAATCGTCCGTGGTCGCCTCGCAGACCAAGCTGCACGAAAAATACGGCGGCGTGGTCCCCGAGATCGCTTCACGGGCCCACATCGAGAAGATCTACCCCGTCATCCAAGAGGCCCTGGAGCAGGCCGGCGTGGGCCGGGACGAGATCGACGCGGTCGCCATCGCCAACCAGCCCGGCCTCACGATCGCGCTGGTCGTCGGCGTCACAGCCGCCAAAACGCTCAGCTTCATGTGGGACAAGCCCCTGATCGCGATCAACCATCTGCATGCCCACCTGCAATCGGCGCTGCTCGGCGCCGAGAAGCTGGAATTGCCCGCCGTGGCGCTGATCGTCTCGGGCGGGCACACGTGCCTGTACGAGTGCGATTCGCCGCTGGAGCTGAAGCTGCTGGGCTCGACGATCGACGATGCGGCGGGCGAAGCCTTCGACAAGGTCGCGACCATCCTGAAGATGCCTTATCCCGGCGGCCCGAGCATCGAACGCCTCGCCCACAAAGGCGATCCCAAGGCCATCGCCTTCCCCCGCTCCCTGCTGGGCAAGGATTCGCTGGATTTTTCCTTCAGCGGGGTCAAGACGGCGGTGCTCTACCACTGCCGGGGCCAGGACATGAAAGGCCAGAACCGCGTCGATTCCATGAGCGAGCAGGAAGTCGCCGACATCGCCGCCTCGTTCCAGGCGGCGGTCATCGACGTGCTCGTGAAGAAGACCCGGCGCGCCGCCGACCGGATCGGGGCCCGGACGGTCCTGCTGGGCGGGGGTGTGGCCGCCAACAGTACGCTACGTGCGGCCATCGAGGGCATGTGCGAAAACAGTCGCCCGCCCCGCACCCTGCTGGTGGCCCCAAAACGCTATTGCACGGACAACGCGGTTATGGTAGCCTTGTTAGCTTATCACAAGTACAAGGCCGGGTTGTTCGCCGACCTGACACTTGAACCGAAGGCGACCGGTTGACGGAACCACCCGTAACAGGACGATGATGTAATCTTTGGAGAGAGCCAGCCATTCAGCCCGAACAACTGAGACAACTGCTGGAAGAGGTCAAGCACGGCCGGATCGACATCGACGAGGCGATGGAAAAGCTGCGCCATCTACCCTTCGAGGACCTGGGTTTCGCCCGCATCGATCACCACCGCCAGCTCCGACGCGGTTTCCCCGAGGTGATCTTCTGCCCGGGCAAAACGATCGAGCAAATCATTCGCATCTTCGAGTCGCTGGCGGCCCGCGGCAACAACGTCCTGGCGACGAGGGCCACACCGGAAGTCTTCGAGGCCCTGGCGGCAACGGGCAAATTCCCCGGCGTCCGGTACGAAGAGCTGGCGCGGGCCATCGTGCTGGAGCAGAGCGAGCTGTCGCCGGCAAAGACCGTGCTTCCCATCGTGACGGCCGGCACGGCCGATATGCCGGTGGCTATGGAGGCCAAAGTCACCGCCGAAATCATGGGCCAGCCGGCCGAGCTGATCTGCGACGCCGGCGTCGCTGGGCTACACCGCCTCTTGGGTTATGTCCCGAAACTACAGAAGGCCAATATCCTCATCGTCGTGGCCGGCATGGAAGGCGCGCTGGCCAGCGTCGTCGGCGGACTCGTGAGCTGTCCCGTGATCGCGGTGCCGACGAGCGTGGGGTATGGCTCCAGTTTTCACGGCCTCTCGGCCCTGCTGACCATGCTCAACAGTTGCGCCTCGGGCATCACCGTGGTCAACATCGACAACGGATTCTCGGCGGCGGTCACGGCCACCCTGATCAACAGAAAAGTCGAAGCGAAACCATAGCGTATGGAAATCATCCGTGACATTCCCAGGCTTGCAGCACGACCGGCCAACGGTCACAAAGGCACGTTCGGCAAAGTATGCATCGTCGCCGGCAGCGTAGGCATGAGCGGCGCGGCAGCGCTGGCGGGCCGGGCGGCACTGCGGGCCGGAGCGGGCCTGGTCCGAGTCGCCACCGCGCGCAGCGCCCTGCCGACCGTCGCTGCCATCGAGCCCTGTTACACCACGATCCCGCTGGCCGAAGACAGCGCCGGGCGCATCTCGGCCAAAGCCCTCGGCGCCATCCTCAACGCCGTCGAGGAAAACGACGCCACGGCCATCGGCCCCGGCCTCGGCCAGAGCGCAGGCCTGCGCTCGATCGTGGAAACGCTGCTCGCCCAGGAAGGCCTGCGTCTGCTGATCGACGGGGACGGGTTGAACAATCTGAGCAAGCTCCCGGGCTGGCCGCAAAAAGGAAAGGCCCGCGTGATTCTGACGCCTCACCCGGGCGAGATGCAACGGCTCTGGTCGGGCCTGTTCCGCGAAGCTATGCCCCAAGACCGCCAGCAAACAGCCGTGAAGGTGGCTTCGGCTACCGGCGCGGTGGTAGCGTTGAAAGGCGCCGGCACCGTCGTAGCCGACGGGCAACACGTATATGTCAACACCACGGGGAATCCCGGCATGGCTACCGCCGGTTCCGGAGACGTCCTGACGGGCTTGATCGCCGGCCTGATGGGACAAGGGTTGGACAATTTCGAAGCAACCGTGCTTGGTGTCTATCTCCACGGCCTGGCAGGGGACATCGCAGCCGAACGGCTCGGGCCCGTCAGCCTCATGGCCACGGACCTGATCGACGCTCTGCCGGAAGCCTTCCAAGCGAAGTAGTTATCGTTCTTCGAAAGGAATGTACCTGGACGCCGGATCCACGCGTGAGGAGATTCTGCCACCCGTAGCTGTCCAGGGTCCAAGACACTGATGCCCGAAGGATTGCACAAGCCCGACGCGTCGTCGCTTGGAGTATTTTGTTGCAGCGACCCGTACGCGGGCTATAATGCCGTCTTTGTCTCTCGTGCAATGTTAGGGGAGAAGTACAAGGAAAGGATGTGCCATGGAGCTTAACCTCCTCGATGTCCTCGTGTTCATCGGCTTCATCACGGCGGTCGTCACGATCGGCCTGCTCAAGAGCCGACATGAGAAAACCAGTGAGGATTACTTCCTCGCCGGACGCGGTTTGAAATGGTGGTTGATCGGTTTCTCGCTGATTGCCGCCAATATTTCCTCCGAACAACTGGTGGGCATGAGCGGCAACGCCGCCAGTCACGTCGGCCTGGCCATTGCCAGCTACGAGTGGATGGCGGCTATCACGCTGGTCGTGGTGGCATTCGCGTTTCTACCCTACTTCCTGCGGGCGGGCATTTACACGATGCCCGAGTTCCTCGAAGTGCGCTACAACGCCACGGCCCGGACGATTATGGCCGTGGCCACGCTGTTCATCTACATGCTCCTGCTCGGCTCGGTCACCTACTCCGGCGCCCTGACAGTCAACACGATGGCGGGAAAGATGGGGTATGACGTCTCCATCGCCAAGGCGGCGCTGGTGATCGGCTTCATTGCCATGGTCTACGTCACCGCCGGCGGACTCAAGGCCTGCGCCTGGGCCGACCTGATCCAGGGCAGCGCCCTGATTATCGGCAGCGCCGTGGTGATGATCTACGCCTTTAAGAAACTGGGCTCCACCACCGATGAGCTCGCCTTTGTGGAAAACGTCAAGACCGGTGCCGTCGGCTTCAAGACGTTCGCGCAGGACACCGGAGCCGTCGACCGTTTCTGGGACCTGAACCGGGTCCGGATGAACATGTTCCTGCCCAAGGACGACAAGGTTCTGCCCTGCACGGCCCTGCTGCTGGGACTTTGGATTCCCAACTTCTACTACTGGGGCCTGAACCAGTACATCACCCAGCGTACGCTGGCCTCGGAGTCGCTGGCCGAGGGACAAAAGGGCATCGTCTTCAGCGCCTTCATGAAGCTGCTGATTCCGTTCGTCGTGGTGATTCCGGGAATCATCGCTTTCAACCTGTTCTCCAAGGACATGCAGAATCAATCGGTCAGCGACAATGCCGCCGTCGTCGCCAAGTACATGCAGGCGAACCCGGAAACGGAATTGGTGCAAGTGACGCAGGCGCCGAACGATGAAACGGTCGCGGCGTGGCCCGAGGGCAAGTTCATGATCGCCGTCTACGCCGACGAGGCGGCGCTCAAGGCCGTGGAGGCAAAGAATCCGTTCGTGCTGCCCCTGACGCAAGCGAGTTTCGACACCACAACGGTGGCCGAATTCACCGTATTCGAATCGGACGACAAGGCCTGGAAGACGGTTTTTCCCACCCTGGTTGCCGAATTGGAGACGTATAACGCTGCGACCATGGAAGCGGCCCATGCCGCCGGGACGAATGTGACAACCGAGAAATTCATCGCCTACAAATACGACACCGCCCTCGGACAGTTGCTCAGCAGCGTACTGCCGCAGCGGACCGGATTGGTGGGCTTCGTGCTGGCGGCCCTGCTCGGCGCCATCGTCAGTTCGCTGGCCGCCATGCTCAACGCCGCCTCCACCATCTTCACCATGGACATCTTTAAGAAGTACATCAATCCGAACGCCGGGCAGAAAAGCATGGTCCTGCTGGGGCGCGTCTGCGTCGTGGTCTTCTCGGCCATCGCCATTTTCCTGGCCCCGCAATTGGGCGATCCGAAGATCAGCAACAGCATCTTCACCATCATCCAGGAAAGCCAGGGCCTGATTTCGCCCGGTATCCTGGCGGTCTTCGTCTTCGGGCTGCTCGTGCGCAAGGCCCCGCCGATTGCCGGCGTGATGGGCCTGCTGACCAACATCGTCACCTACGGCGGCATGTACCTGCTGGGACGCTACAAGATCGGCCCGGAGATCCAGTTCCTCAACCGCATGGCGATTTGCTTCGCCCTCTTCCTGCTGGTGATGTACATTATCACCATGATGAAACCGCTGGCGCAGCCCATCGAGTTCAAGACGGAAACGAAGCTCAATCTGACCTCGTCCAAGGGAGCCAAGATCGCCGGCGTCTTCGTCGTGGTCATCACCCTGATCCTCTACGTGCTCTTTAGCCCGATTGGACTGGCCAAATAAGAAGGACCGGACCTTTCGGCTTTCAAAGGCATACCGCGCATACAGCAACGGCCCCCGGGAAAGACCTGGGGGCCGTTTTTCGTGCGCTTCACGGGCCGAGACGACGACACGCCGGTGGCAGGTCCCCCCACCCCATGATGCTCCGCCGCTGCACAACGGCGCCCAGGTTCCGGGGATAATTGCCCCGACGCAGGCGGGATTCGAGCTTGATGTTCGCCGCCGGCTCGACTATATTCGGCAGCGTTGCTCTTTTTTACACATGGCTTACAGGTATTTCCCACAAGGCAGAGGTCGAGATGGAGTTGACGAAGGACGATCAATCAGCATTAGCGAAACTTCAGCAGTTGGCGCAGGAGCACGGTCTCAACATCGCCGGCGGCAAGGTGCGACGGACATCGTCGCGGTTCTGTCTGGGCGTCGAGCACGGCGACTACAACGGGACCGAGCTGTTCGGCGTTGGCACCGACCGCTTCATCTGGCTGGCATACAAACCCAACGGCACCGACAAAGTCCGGCTCTTCAGCGGCAACTTCCCCGACGACGCCGTGATCGAGTATACGATCGGCGACGTCCCCGAGCCCAAGTCCCCGGGGATCGCCGAGACCTGGGGCCGATTCGCCTACGGGACCGACTACGTCCTCAAGCGTGAGGGGTTCGCACTGACGCAGGGGATCGACGGCGTGCTCTACGGGAACATCCCCGGCGGCGGCATGAGCCGCTCGGCCTCGCTTTGCATCAACCTGATCCTGTCCCTCTTCGACGCCAACGGCATCGAGGTGGAAGAACAAATCCGAATCGTGGACCTGGCCCAGGCGGTGGAAAATGATTACATCGGCTCGCCCTGCGGCCAGCTCGACCAGACCATGATTCTCTTTGCCAAAGAAGGCATGGGGACCTATTACAATCCGCAGGACCGCTCGATTGAATACGTGCCCATCGGCGCCGGGGCCAGCGACTTTCGCATCGTGGTCCTGGATACGGGAACGGACCGTCCCGGCCTGGAGAAATCCACGTATGCCGTCCGCAGAAGCGAGTGCGAAGCGTTCGTGGCGATCCTCCGGGAGGCCGGCTTCGACATCACGTGCCTGGCCGACGTCAAGGACGACGCCACCTACGAGAAGATCGTGGCCCAGTTCGGCGCGAGCCATCCGGATCACTGCGACCGGCTCAACTACATCTTCCATGCCCAGCAGCGGTTCTATCGCATGATGGAGGCATGGAAGGGAGGTGACATCGAGACGGTCGGCGCGATCTTCCGCGAAGACGGCCTCGGTCTGAGAGACGACTACAAGATCTCCGGGCCCGAGCTGGAGACGATGTGCGATATCGTGCGCAGCGTGCCCGGCGTCCTGGGCGAACGCATGCTGGGCGGGGGTGACAAGGGCGCTTCCGGAGCGCTGGTGGAAGCCGGGAGCGTCGAAGCGGTCAAAGCGAGCGTTGATGCTGCTTATCCGCGCAGCCGGCCCGATTTCGCTGAAAACTATGCGGTTCACGTCTGCAAGGTCGTCGATGGTGTCCGAGTCTACGAAGGGTTGCTGTGACGCTCGTTGTCGCTTTAGGATTTCGCGGGCGTCCCTGAGGTAAGGCAGAAGTTATGCCCGAAGAATACACAACGCCGAAGAAAGGACTCTTTACGGCGACGGTCCTGTCGAACAGGCCGGCGGGTGAGTGCTTCTACAAGATGAACCTCAAGTTCACCGACGCCGGTGCCAGGGCGTTCGCCGCCTTCCGGCCCGGCCAGTTCGTCCAGGTCGACGCCTCCGATGCAGGCTTGCCCGCGGAAGACCAGATACCGCCCCACCTGCGGGACGTCTGCAAGCGAAAGGTCCTGTTGCGCCGGCCCTTCAGCTTCGCCGACGTCACAGCCGAAGAGGACAGGACGACCGCCGAGCTTCTCTACTGCGTTCTCGGCCCGGCCTCCGTTCGCATGACGACATTGAGCAACGGCGATGCGATCAGCATCGTCGGCCCGTTAGGCAACGGGTTTTCGATCCCGGAAGGCAAGAAGACGGCCCTGCTGGTGGTCGGTGGCATGGGCGCGCCGCCCATTCGCTGCCTGGCGAAACTGCTGACCGCCGAACACGCCGATATCGAGACCGTGGCTTTTGTCGGGGCCCAGACGCGCGGGGCGCTGCCCTTCGAGGGCCGGCTCGACGAGGTCTCGCAGAACCTGGGATTCTGCGTCCCGGCCTTCGCCAAGTACGGCATTCCCTCGGTGCTGGCGACCGACGACGGCTCGGCCGGCTCTCAGGGTTTGGTGACCGAATATCTCGTCCAGTGGCTGGACCAGCACGAGTGCCCGCCGAAGGAGGCAATTGTCTACGCCTGCGGCCCGGAGGCGATGCTCGCGGCCGTGGCACGCATCGCCGAGAAGTGGAGCCTCGATTGCCAGGTGAGCATGGAACGCCGCATGGCCTGCGGAATCGGCCTCTGCCAGAGCTGCGCCATCGAATGCCGCCTGCCCGACTCCAACGAAACCATCTACAAACTCTGCTGCCAGGACGGCCCCGTCTTTGACGCACGAGACGTGATTTTTGAACGATGACCGAACTGATTGACATTTCGGTGGATTTTGCCGGGGTCCGGCTGGCCAACCCCGTGCTGACCGCCTCGGGCACCTGCGGGTACGCCGACGAGCTGGCCGACTTCATGGACATGAGCGCGCTCGGCGGCTTCATTACCAAGAGCATCACGCTGGAGCCGAGAAGGGGCAACCCGACGCCGCGCATCGTCGAGACCGACGCCGGCATGCTCAACGCCATCGGCCTGGCCAACGTGGGACTGGAGCGATTCGTCACCGAGAAACTGCCCGTCATTGAGACGATGTCGATTCCCGTCTTTGTCAACGTCGCCGGCACTACGATCGACGAGTATGTCGCCGTCACGGAACGACTAACCTCGCAGGAAACGATCGCCGGCTTCGAATTGAATATCAGTTGCCCCAACGTCAAGAAGGGCGGAATCAGCTTCGGGACCGACCCGTCCCAGGTCGTGGAGATCACGCGTGCGGTCAAGGCCGCCTGTGAAGAAAAGGTACTGATCGTCAAGCTCACGCCGGCAGTGACCGACATTAGCGAGACCGCCCGCGCCGCTATCGAAGGCGGTGCCGATGCCCTGAGCCTGATCAACACGTTCACGGCCATGGTCATCGACACCGAGACGCGCAGGCCCGTCCTGGCCAACCGCACGGGCGGACTCTCAGGCCCGGCCATCAAGCCCATCGCGGTCTATCTCGTGAACAAGGTCTACCGCGAGGTGGCGAAGGAGGCGAACATCCCCATTCTGGGGCTGGGCGGCATTCGCACGGCTACGGATGCTGTCGAGTTTGTGATCGCGGGCGCCTCGGCAGTAGCGGTCGGCACGGCCAGTTTCGTAGAACCCGACTGCGCTGTGCGCATCGTCGAGGGCATCAAAAGCTACTGTGCCGAACACAACATAACGAGACTATCCGATCTGGTGGGCTCGCTGGATCAGGTCGGACCTGAGTAATAGCTGGGCTTTTGCAGAGCTCTTCTAATAAGATGAAATCTCACGGTTTCAGTTGCAAGCGCGTAAGGAGACGCAAGATATGAAACGTCGCGATTTTCTCAAGACCGCAGGTTGCGGCACGGCAGCGGCGCTGCTATCCGGCTGTGGCGGCAGTGCCATGCGGCTGGCGGGCGGCAAAAAACACCCCAACATTCTCTGGCTGATCTCCGAGGACACCTCGCCCGACTTAGCCTGCTACGGCAACTCGCTCGTCAAGACGCCGAATCTGGATAAACTGGCCAGCGAAGGAGCCCGCTTCACCAACGCGTATGTCACTGCACCGGTCTGCTCGGCCTCAAGATCGTGCTTCATGACGGGGATGTACCAGACCAGCATCGGCGCCCACAACCACCGCAGTCACCGCAGTGACGGCTATACGCTGCCCGAACCGATCTCGGTGATTACCGAATACTTCCGGCAAGCGGGCTATTTCACCAGCAACTGCGCGGGACTGGGCTACAAACAAAAGGGCAAGACCGATTGGAACTTCTCAACCAAAGTCAAGCCGTTCGACGGCACGGACTGGTCGAAGCGCCAGTCCGATCAGCCCTTCTTTGCCCAGATGAACTTCTCGCTGACACATCGGGCCTTCCGCAAAGACAAGCGGAATCCCATCGACCCGGACAAAGTCGAGCTGCCCCCCTACTACCCCGACCACCCCATCGCGCGGCGCGACTGGGCCGATTATCTCGAGTCGATCCAGGTGCTCGACACCCAGATCGGCGTGGCGATGCAGTGGCTCGTCAAGGAAGGGCTCGCGGACAATACGATCGTGATGTACTTCGGCGACCACGGGCGTCCCCACGTTCGGGGCAAGCAATGGCTGTACGAAGGCGGGATTCACATCCCCATGATCATCCGCGCACCCGGACAGATCGAGCCGGGGACGGTTGTCGATGACCTCGTCAGCAGCGTCGATTTCGCACCCACCTTCCTGTCATTGGCCGGGATCCGGCCGCCCAAACACCTCGAGGGCCACTCCTTCCTGGGACCGCGCAGAAAACAGCGGAAGTACGTCTTCGCCGCCAGGGACCGCTGTGATGAGACGGTGGACCGGATTCGCTGCGTGCGTTCCCAGCGCTACAAGTACATCCGCAACTTCATGCCCGAGAGACCCTACACACAGATCAACCGCTACAAGGAAGACGGATATCCGGTCCTTCGCCTGATGCGACGACTGCACGCAGCCGGACAGCTTACGCCCGAGCAGGCTCACTTCATGGCCTCCACGCGCCCACCCGAAGAGCTCTACGACCTCCAGGAGGACCCGCACGAACTGAACAATCTTGCCGGGAACCCCGACTGCAAAAGAATCCTCAAAGAGCATCGCAAGAAGCTTGAGGAATGGATCGAGGCAACAGGCGATCGGGGAGGCATTCCGGAAGACCCCGAGATTCCGCGCTCGTACGAGAAAAAGATGAAAGACATCTACGACGAACGAATTCGCAGGAAATACAAAGCTGAGGGGATGGAGATTCCCGCGTGGCTAACGTAAAAAACACGACGACGCGTCAGGGGAAATTGACAACCTGTTTGTTTGTGGTGCTCGCGATCCCGCTGATTGCGCTCGGCGTCCGTGCGGCCGAGCGCGTCACGTACCGTGAGGCCAAGGAGAAAATACCCGAGCGTGTCTTGCCGAACTTCTGGGTCGGTGACGTGCAAGGCCTTTGCGGCCGCTTCGAGAAGGTCCGGCGCGGGACGGTCCGAATCCTCGCCGTAACGCCGGGAGGCAGACCCGTGCACCTCGTCGCGTACGGCGAGAAGGAACAGGTCCCGCACAGGGCCAACTTCAATTCCGCTATCGGCGCCCGCGAGCCGAACGCCTACATGGACAAACCCGCACGGAAGAAGCCCGTCGTCTTCTTCGTCGGCCCCGTGCACGGTCACGAGGTCGAGGCTCTCACAGGACTGGTGAACCTGATCCACATCATGGAGACAGGCCGGGACCTCCGGGGCACAGAGCAACGCAGGCTCCGGGAACTCGGGCGGAAATGCCGGCTGTTGATCATCCCGGAGGGCAATCCGGATGGCATCGCCCGGTTTGAGCCGCGGGCGTTGCAAGGCATGGAGCGAGACGACCTGCGGTTCTGGGGCCAGGGCACCTGGAGCGACGACACCCTGTGCGGCTGGCCTGGCGTCAAGCGACAACACCCCTTCGTCGGCGACAACGTCGGCTTCCTTGGCTGCTATTTCAACGATGCGGGCATCAATCCGATGCACGATGAGTTCTTCGCACCGATGGGCCCGGAAGCCCCGGCGATCCTCAAGGTGGCCCGCGAGGAAGGCCCGGACCTGGCCGTCTCGTTTCACAGCCACGAGAACAAACCCGCCGTGTTGCGTCCCGCCTACGTGCCCATCGAAACGCAGGAAGACGTCCGCGGCCTGGCAAAAAGATACTACGAACTGCTGGCCAAGCGCGATCTGCCCCACAGCGGCCTCTTCGAAGCGCGTCCCGAAGGAGGCAATCGCCCCAGCCCCTTCAATCTGACCAGCGCTCTGTATCACATCAGCGGCGCCAATGCCTTTACGTTCGAATGTCCCCACGGAATTCAGGGCGCCTGCCAGGTCACCTTCGACGAAATACTCGACATACAACTGACTCTCTATGAGGCGATGTTGGAGCATGAGATCGAAAAGAAACGGTAGCGGTTGGCTTGCGAAAAATGCCATTGGCACCTCGACTTGTATCTTTCTCCTGTCGGTATCGTCGGCGGTAGCGGCTGGGCGGCAACTGGATCAGAAGCCCGCTCAGCCCGGCGAGTGGGGCTACCGCCCTGCCGAACGGAGCGTGTCGCAGACGGACCCGCCGAGCTTTAGCTGGCGACCGCAGAGCGGCTTGACCTGGGAGCTTCAATGTGCGCGGGACACGAAATTCACCAACGTCCTCTACCAGGCGAAAGCCATCGGTTTCAACGTCCACTGCCCACCGCGCACGTTCGGACCCGGGCGGTACACCTGGCGCTACCGAGGCAGGGACGCGGATGGCCGCTACACAAGCTGGAGTCAGCCGCGGAGTTTCAGCATCGCCAAAGACGCCGTTCGTCTGCCCCTACCCAAGCGTGAGGAACTCATCGCCAGGATTCCGAAGACGCACCCCCGCCTGTTTCTCCGCCCCGAAAACCTCGACCGGCTGCGCACGCTGGCGCGAGGCAGAATGAAAAGCGAATATCAGGAACTCGTCCGTCAATGCGAGAAGATTTTGAAGTCCCCGCCTGACACGAAAGAGCCGCCGAAATATCCGCCGGACATGGAGCGCAAGAGCGAAGACTGGCGCAAAATGTGGTGGGGCAATCGCACCTACACGATTCGGGCGCTCAACGGCGCCGCCACGTTGGCCTTCACGCGTCTGCTCGGGGGCCAGGAAAAATACGGGCGCCAAGCCAAACGCATCCTGCTCGAATGCGCCCGGTGGGACCCGAAAGGCAGCACGGGCTACCGGTACAACGACGAGGCGGGCATGCCGTACAACTACTACTTCGCCCGCACCTACACGTTCGTCAGCGACCTGCTGACGAAAGAAGAGAAGGACATCTGCCGCAAGGTGATGAAGATTCGCGGCGACGAGATGTACCGCCACCTCTGCCCCCGACACCTGTGGCGACCGTATTCGAGCCACTCGAACCGGGCGTGGCATTTCCTCGGCGAGGTCGGCATCGCCTTCCTGGGCGAGATCGAGGAGGCCGAGGATTGGGTGTGGTTCGCGGCCAACGTGTTCTTCAACGTCTACCCCGTCTGGAGTGACACCGACGGCGGCTGGCACGAGGGGTCCTCCTACTGGTCCAGCTACATCGGCCGCTTCACCTGGTGGGCCGACGTCATGCGCGAGGCGATGGGCATCGACGCCTACGACAAACCGTATTTCTCGAAGGTGGGGTACTATGCGATGTACCTCCTGCCGCCAGGCAAGGTAGGCGGGGGCTTTGGCGACCTGACGGCCCGCCGCACCGCCCGACACAATCGACAGTTGATGACGGTGCTGGCATCCCAGGCTCAAAACCGCCACTGGCAGTGGTACGTCGAGCAATTGGGCGGCAGGGACTCGGTCGGCGGGTATATCGGCTTTCTACGCGGCCAACTGCCCCCGGTCCAGGCAAATCCCCCCACCGACCTGCCGACGTCGCGACTGTTTGCAGGAACGGGACAAGCCTTTCTCAACAGCAACCTCACCGATGCTTCGGACGGCGTCCAGGTCGCCTTCAAATCGAGCCCGTTCGGGACGCAGTCCCACGGCTACGAATCGAACAATTCCTTCCTGCTCTGGGCCTATGGCAAGCGTCTGCTGATCCGCTCGGGGTATCGTGACATCTACGGCAGCGCCCATCACCGCAACTGGATGTGGAGCACGCGCTCGACGAACTGCGTCACCGTCGGAGGCTACGGCCAGAAAGGCCACAGCGCCGCCGCGCAGGGCAAGATCACCGCCTTCGAAACCACACCGGCCATCGATGTCGTGGTCGGTGACGCTACGGATTCATATGGGAACGAAGCGGGAGTGGAACTGTTCGAGCGAGCGATCATCTTCGTCAAGCCCGACCTGATCGTCGTCTATGACCGCCTGAAGGCCTCCCAGCCAACCACGTTTGAATACTGGCTCCATGCCATCAAAAAGTTCGACATCGGCAAAGGTAACCATGTCAGTATCAAGGACGGCGACGCCGGCTGCGCCGTCAGCTTCCACTGCCGAAAGAAACTCGCTTACAGTCAAACCAACGAGTACGACCCCAATCCCCGTTCCCGGATTACACTCCGCGAGTGGCACCTGACAGCCAGGACCACGAACAAGGACGAAGCCATGGAGTTCGTCACCGTCTACCGGCCGTACAGGACCAAAGGCGGATTCGAAGGCCATTCCGGATTCGAGATGATCCCCGGCGGGTATCTCTTCACCGCCGGATCCTCCGCTGGCGAACTGACCGCCCTGCTGCCCACCGACGACAGAGCCGTCCTGGAAGCCGAGGGTCTCCGTACCCAAGGCGCCATTAAGATCAGGCTCGACCGCCCAAGCCAAGACACGCAGATCCTCGAAGTGGGGAAGGACTCGATACGCTGATCCGAGACCCTGGCGCGGTTCGCTGCCACGATGGGACGTGTTCTCCTATCGTCCCAGGGGAAATCCGAGTTTTCCTTTGGGTTTAGGTGCGAAGGGCTCGGAGAGCTTCTTTGATGCGCTTCTTATCGCCTCTTTCGAGGACGGAGTTCTCGATCTTCGTCTTGCTCAGCCGCTCCAGAATCCCCCCTAATTCCACAGGGAATCCATGTTCGTCCTGACCGAGCGTGCGCAGAAGCCATTTGCCGAGCCGATGGACCTGGGCCGAGGGCAGGATGATGGCGGCGCCGACGTCCCCGTTATGGTGCAATTCGAGCTTGACCCCGGCCTTGCCCAGGTCGAAAGCCGAGAGGGAATAGCCGTTTCCGTACACGAAAGGGGGTAATGATGCCACTTTGCGCTGGGGCAGCTTCTGAGTCTGTTGTTTGCTGTACACGTTCCGATCTCCTTTGCCGTAACCGCTACGGGCCCCTCCGGCTACGCTGGGCGGGTAAAAATCCCTGGAAGCAGGCACTTTCCTGCCCTTCATGCCTGCTCTCCAAGCCCCGTACCATCTCTATAGACGCGGTTCCAGGGGCGGTTATTGCATCAGAATCACCGACAAAACGCCGAAATCCGCGTTGCCGGCGCATTATGCTTGATCGACGGCCGGCTCTCGATTAGCCTCACAAGCACGCCAAGAATACACAGGATGTATCCGCAAAAGAACACAGAAAGGACGCAATGAAGCGACTCAGCCCGGAACGACGGCGCCAACTGATCGACGACCATATCCGCCACCTTGGCTCCGACTGGATGTGCCGGTACGGCCAGTGGAACGCGGAGAAGCTATTGACCGAGCTTGAGTCGGCCCTGCGAGCCAGACGACACGGCAAAAACAAAGCCAAAGCCCAGAAACGCAGCGCGTAATTGCCGCCGGCCCGTTATCACAACGGACGCTCGCGAACGCCCAGACCGGGTTGGTCGTTCAGAACCAGTTGCCCCCGCGGCGCGGTGACTCCAAGAAAGGGATCGTTGGAGATGAGCAGGTGGCCGTCTAAGTCGGCGTAATCGACCAGCGGGCTCAGGTGCGCCGCGGCGGAAATCGCCACCGAGCTGGCGATCATGCAGCCGAGCATGATCTTCATACCGAAGGCGCGGGCCACGTGGATCATCTCCAGCGCCTCCTGGATTCCTCCGGCCTTCATGAGCTTGATATTGATCCCGTCGTACGCCTCGGCCAGCCTGGGAATGTCAGTGGCGGTCTTGACCGCCTCATCGGCGATGACCGGGATGTCCACGCGTTGACGCAGCCAGGCGGTCTCGGCGAGCATGGCGGCAGGCAGCGGCTGCTCGATCAGCTCCACGCCGAGGCCCTGGAGCCAGCGGATCTTCTCCAGGGCCACGTGCTTGTCGCGCCAGCCCTCGTTGGCATCAACGCGAAGCGGCCGGTTCGTCACGTCCCGCACGGCAGCGAGGATCTCCGCATCGTTGTCCCGGCCGACCTTGATTTTGAGGACCGGGAACTGCGCCGCTTCCCTGACCTTCCGACGGATTACAGCGGGCGTGTCAATCCCGATGGAAAACGTGGTTATGGGCGCCTTGTCCTTGTCCAGCCCGAAGAGGCGATAGAGCGGCACGTCCAGCTTACGCCCGACCCAGTCCAGCAGCGCCATATCCAGAGCCGCACAGGCGCAGCTCTGCTTTTCGATGACGCCCTCCCAGCGCCGGCGCATGCCGACATAGCCAAACCAGTCGCCTGCCTCGAACAACTCCCTGGCCCGCTCCAGCGCCGCGATGGTCTTCTCGGCGCTTTCGCCGTACCGCACGTTGGGCGCCGCCTCGCCCCAACCGGCGACGCCGTCCCGTTCGAGCCGGACAAAGACGTTGTCTTTATAATCGCTCGAGTTGCGCGCGATCGTCCACGTATGGCGCAGAACGAGCCGTTTCGTGCTCACCTCAAAGCCACCGCGTCCCCCGCTGTCACCGAAGGCCCCCACCGCCGGCCAAACCACCCCGGCCCCCGCCAACGCCTGCAAAAACCGCCTGCGTGAACTTGTCATCGTATACCACCTTCCATTTGAACCATAAAACACCACAGAGATTATGCGCGCCGGTCCCTCCCCCAATCAACGATGAATTATCGCCAATCTCCTTGTGCTCTGTCTCAACTCATTAGAGGGTTGTCATGCTGAACGAAGTGAAGCATCTGGGCCAGGAGAGAGAAGTCAGCATCGCATCAAAAGGAACGCACGACGGCCATCCCGGCGCGTCGGGATTCGCTCCGCTCAGGATGACAATCATCATATGACAAGCGGCGAAGCACTGGAAGGCCTCGGGCGATTTCGCTCTCCGGCTGCGATGTCTCGGAATTTTGCGCTACGGTCCGGGGGGAGGGGGCAGGCTGGGCATGGGGGCGTCGACGCCGGCCTGTGTCTCGGCCTTCTTGGTTTTCCTGACCCAAACGGCGTAGCCCTGCCCGTAGGTCTCGAGGCCCCAGATATTGCCGTCGGGGTTGAAGCCGAAACCGTGGCCTATCTTGACGATCAACGTGCTGGTCTCGAACGGTTTGTCACCAACGCTGGCCACGTAATCGTTCCCGTGCACCTGTGTCTTGATGTAGCTGCCGCTGTGCACGCCGGCGTATTTCCGGGCCTTGATCAGCGCTCGGATCTCCTGCTTGCGGTTCCATTCGAAGAAATGCTTCCAGTACACGCACGGAATCCCCGGATGCGTGAGGATGTAGGCGTATCCCTGCATCAGCTTGTCATTGTTGCCGAACGAATCGAACTGCTTCTGCGGAAAACCCGTGTCGTGGTTCTCCAGGAAGGTCACGGATTTGTCCTTGTTGATGGCGACCAACCCGTCATGGATGCCGTCCTTCCAGGTAATGGCGGGCAGATGGTTGTACATTCCGTTGTTGATGAAGTGCTTCAGAAGCTCGTAGGTGGCGAAATCGAACGCGCAACACGCCTTCAGCGCCGGGTCGCCCTGGCCTTGCTGCTTGGTCCCATCAACCCAGGTTGTCAGCGTGTTCGGATTGCCGTCCCAGTACTCGCCAACCGCGAACGTCGGACTCGAGGCGTAGTCGTACTCGGCGATGTACTTCGGATCGTACCCTTTGACCATGTCGTAGCGCCAGCCTCGATAGCCGAATGTCCGGAGTTTGTCCAAGTACAACTTGACGTCGGCGCGTAAGTTCACATTTGTATGATCCAAATCCCTGGCGGCGTGCCAGTTCGGATAATTCGAGCCCGTGTAATCCGGCCCCCCCTTGTCACCCTGCGCCAGGATGGCCTGGTCCGCCGGGTTGAGGGTGCCCGGGTCCTGAAACCAGAATTCGTCCGTCGAGCAAATATAATTGGCGGGCCAGTCGGGATGCTTGAAGGTCGCCCAGCTTCCGCTGCCGTTGCGGTGATTGATGACCACGTCAGCGACCGGTTCGATGCCGGCCTTCAGCAGGGCTTCGATCAGATCTTTGTGTTGCCCCTTCGTGCCGTAGTCGTTGAAGAGCCAGTGGTATTCCTGCGGGTGATACCCCGCTCCGTCGCCGGCGTGCGAGGGCGGCGGCAGCCAGATCAGGTTGAACCTGGCGTCCGCCAGCTCGGCGACCTTGCTCTTGACGTGGTTGTACCATTTGTGTTTCCAGTGCACCTCATATTGGTAGCCTCCCTGGCCCTGGTGCTTGCCCTCCTGGTGGGACTCCCACATGAAGCCCTGGATCATGACGCGGTCGTCGTTGTAGCCCCCCTGGCCCAGCGACACCTGCGCGGCAACCAGGCACAAGACCAGGAGCAAGCGGATGAGTTTTGTGGCGCGGCCGTACCTGTCCATTTCTTGCCTCCTTTCAATCGACTTTCGCAGAACGAAACCCAAATCGAAAAACGCGCCTTCTTCGCGTCGGCGAAACACCGGCGACAGGCGAAATCCGTCATGGAAGCTGCGGCATAAGGTGTGATTCGTCTACAAGCAGTCTACCTCGGACAGGAGTCGCCACAAGAGAAAAACGGGTCCTTTGGGCAGAATGTTATCCTGGAGGAACCGACCGCCGCATGCCGATCGCGTCGAGGGCAGATCGTTTCCCGTCTTCGCGCTTGATGTTTCCGCGAAACCCGGGTATTTTGGCCCCGTCGGGCGGGTCGCCCGCTGGAGGCCTTTGTATGCAGAAAGTACACAACGCAGTGCATTTAAGGGGCGGGATCGAAGTATTTTCACTCATTCACTCACACAGAGCAACCAAGGGGAGTTAGCAGATGGCCCAGGACATGGAAGCACTCTACACCGAGCGGCTCAATCGCTATGTCACGGCGATGCGGAACGAGAAACCGGACAGGATTCCCATTCGGCCCTTTGTCGCGGAATTCACGGCCCAATACGCCGGCATGACCTGCCAGGATGTAGCCCACGACTACACCAAAGCCTTCGAGGCAGCCGTCAAGTGCGCCAAGGACTTCGACTGGGACGCGGTCGTCGCTAACATGGTCTACGTCTGGACGGGCCTGGCCCAGGCGGCAGGCCTGCGTTACTACGGCATTCCGGGCATCCATATCCCTGCGAACAAAGGCTTTCAATACAGGGAGCCCCCGGAAAACGAAGCGTTCATGAAAGCCGACGAATACGACGAGCTGATCGACGACCCGACCGGCTTCCTCTACAACACCTGGCTGCCGCGGGTTTCGACCGAAGTCAGTCAGATCGGCCACGGCTCTACCTACCGTAACAACGTCACCCTGGTCAAAAGCGGGATGGCCATGATGCAGTATTTCTACGCGTTCGGCCCGCAAATCGCACGGCTGCGCTCCGAATGCGGTACGGCGGGCGCCATTTCGGGCATTTTCAAGGCGCCGTTCGATATCATCGCCGACAAGATGCGCGGCTACTTAGGTCTTGTGCAGGACATGCACACGCAGCCCCAAAAGGTACTCAAGGCCTGCGAGGCGCTGATCCCGCATCTCGTGCACGTGGGCCTGACCACCGCCGACCCGGGCAACCTGCTGCCCATCGGCTTCTGGATGCACCGGGGCTGCGTCCCGTTCTTCAATCCCAAGCAGTTCGAATCGCACTACTGGCCCACGCTCAAGCCCTGCATCGAGGAGTTCTGGAAGAACGGCCATCAGACGCTCTTCTACGCCGAGGGCAAATGGAATCATCACTTCGAGACCTTCCGCGAGCTACCCGACCGCAGTATCGTCTTCCACTGCGACCAGGACGATATCTTCGAGGTGCACCGGGCGCTGCACGATAAATTTGCCATCAGCGGGGGCATCCCGAACATGATGCTGAGCTGGGGCACGGCCGACGAGGTGCGACAGTTCTGCCGGCGGGTCATCAAGGAGGTAGCGCCCGACGGAGGCTATATCATGGACGCCGGCGCCATTATGCAGGACGATACCAACATCGAGAACATGAAGGCGATGACGCAGGTCTGCCGGGAGGAGGGCGCCTACGCTTCCGGCACGTACGAGCCGCCGACCGCGACGCCGCCGTGTGATTTGCCTTCATCCGTGCAATCGCGTCAGGAAGTGGCCGGTATCGCCGGGCGCCCCGCCCCCAGGGTCAAACCGGGCGTCTGCCTGCCCTGGGAGGACCGCGTCAAGAACCTGCCCGAGATCACCGGCGACAAGGCGCTCGTCGAGAAGGTGTGGGAAGACATCGACGCGCTGGGAAACAGCTACATCTGGCAGCTTCTGCTGTCTTTTTGAATTCGTTGAGGACTTTTGCAAAATGGAGATTAGGCTTACTTTAGGGAGGGAAAATCTTCTTGTCGATTTTCCCTCCCGAGAACGTAAGTGCTTTGGGTATTGGTATTTAAGTCCCGTCTTCAAGGAAATCCAACCAACGATTTCCGTGAAGAATATAAGCCTAATCTCCATTTTGCAAAAGTCCAGTTCATTGTGAAATTGCCGTACGATAGAGGAAAAACCTGAAGATGAACCGTCGATCCTTTCTCAAACGAACTTCCGGCGCCGCCATCGGCGCGCTGGGCATGCCCTACATCGTGGCGTCCTCGGCGTTAGGCGGGGGCGCAGCGGTCGCCGCCAGCGAACGCATCACTGTCGGGTGCATCGGAGTAGGCAGCCACGGGACAGGCATGAACCTCCGCAGCTACCTGGCCCAGGCCGATGCGCGGGTCGTGGCCGTCTGTGACGTGGACGCCCGCCATTTGGAACGCGGCCGTAAGATGGTGAACGAAAAATGCGGAAACGACGACTGCGCCGCATACCGCGACTGGCGCGAGGTCATCGCCCGAAACGATATCGACGCGGTAATGATCTCCACGCCGGACCACTGGCATGTCCCCATGTCGGTCGCGGCAATCAAAGCCGGCAAGGACGTGCAGTGCGAAAAACCCACGCTGACCATTCATCAGGGCCGGGTCCTGAGCGACACGGTCAAGCGATACGGAGCCGTCTTCCAAACATCCACGGAAGACCGCGCCATTGGGCTCTATCATCGCATGGCCGAACTGGTGCGGAACGGACGCATCGGCAAACTGCACACGATTCGCGTGGAATTGCCCGCCGGGTACAGCGTGCACGATCACTACTACGGCCTGACCGGCCCGAAGGTGCCCGACTGGTTCGACTACGACATGTGGCTCGGACCGGCGCCCGAGGCCCCCTACCACCCGGGCCGCTGCCACTGGAATTTCCGCTGGCTGCTGGACTACTCCGGCGGCATGCTCACCGACTGGGGCACGCACCTGCTCGACACCGCCCAGTGGGGCAACGACACCGAGCGGACCGGCCCGGTCGAGATCGTCGGCCACGGTGACTTCGGCCAGGACAAGCTCTACAACACCGCCAAGACCTACCACATCGAGTACACCTACGCCAACGGCGTCAAGCTCATCGTCAATTCGGGCACGCCCAGCATCCGTTTCGAGGGCACCAAAGGCTGGGTGGGCAATCGCGGGTGGCGCGGACCGCTCAAGGCCGATCCGCCGGCGCTGCTCGATGAGCAGATCGGGCCGGACGAGATCCACCTGTTCACCTGCCCCGGCGGCGAACACCGCAATTTCCTGGATTGCGTCAAGTCGCGCCAGGAACCCTACTTCCCCGCGGAAATCGGGCATCGCTGCTCGACGCTCTGCCATCTGGGCAACATCGCCATGCTAACCGGCCGAAAGCTCCGCTGGAACCCCGACACCGAGGAGTTCCGCGACGATGACGAGGCCAACCGCATGCGAAGCCGCGCGATGCGCAGTCCGTGGCATCTGCTCTGACCGTTTCGCAACACAGGAAGGAATTCGACTATGAAGAGACGTCTTCGAATCGGGGTTGTCCTTGTCGTATTGACCGCCTCGGCAAGCCTGGTAGCCAAAGACTGCAGCCAGTGCCACAAACTTCACCTCACCGGCGACGACTTCTCCGCGTGGCGCAGCGATACGGGCCAATGGGATCTCGTGGGTGGCGCCGCCCTGGTCCCGGGAAACCCCAAGCAGCTCGCCGGCCAGCCCGGCAGCGGTGCGATGCTCAACGGCCCGGCCGGGCGAACGAAGCATCTCCTGAGCAAGCAGGAATTTGGCGACGTCCGAGCGCACGTCGAGTTTATGGTTGCCAAGGATTCCAACTCCGGCGTGTATTTCATGGGCCGCTACGAGGTGCAGGTGTTCGATAGCTGGCAGAAGGAATCCGCGTATCCCGGCATCGAGTGCGGCGGAATCTATCGTCGATGGGACGAGAGCAAAACGCCCAAGGGATTCGAGGGACATTCCCCGCGCGTCAACGCCTCCCGAGCACCGGGACAGTGGCAGACGTTCGACGTCGTCTTCCGCGCACCGCGTTTCGACGAAAGCGGTCGCAAGATTGCCAACGCCCGCTTCGAGAAAGTCGTTCACAACGGCGTCATCGTCCACAGAGCCATTGAGCTGACCGGACCGACGCGCGCCGGCGCGTACCGCGATGAGAAACCTTCTGGCCCGCTGATGTTCCAGGGCGACCACGGACCGGTGGCGTACCGCAATATCTGGCTGGCGCCGGCCGGACCGAATCCGTTCTTTGCCCTGGATACCGCCACGAAAGACGCGAACCACCAGACGGCTGCCCAGCAGGCCGAGATGCTCAAGGAGCTCGGCTACGCCGGCATCGGCGCCGCCTACACCGGATGCGATGCGCTGGTCGAAATGCTGCGCGAGCTGGATGCGCGCGGCCTTGAGCTTTTCGGCATCTACACCGGAATCAACCTCGATCCGGACCAGCGGCCCTACGACCCGTCCCTGCTGGAGGCCTTCAAAGCTCTCGAAGGGCGCAACACGCTAATCTGGCTGTTCGGTCAGAGCGGAAAACAACCATGTTCCTCTCCGGACGGCGATCCCCGCGCCGTCGAGATCATCACCGAGCTGGCGAATGCCGCCGCCCGGCACAAAGTCCGCATTGCCCTGTATCCGCACCAGAACCACTGGCTCGAACGGACCGAGGATGCCATACGCGTTGCCGACAAAGTCGATCGCGCCAATGTCGGGGTCATCTTCAACCTGTGCCATTGGCTGAAGGTCAGCGACGAGACGCAGTGCGAACGGCTGATCAAGGCCGCCATGTCGCGCCTCTTCCTGGTGAACATCAACGGCGCCGACACCGAGGGGCAGGACTGGAAGAGCTTGATTCAAACGCTGGACCGTGGTACGTTCGACATCAAAGGGTTCCTGACGACCCTGAACGACGCCGGATATACCGGCCCCATCGGATTTCAAGGCTACGGCATCGGTGGCGACGTTTATGATAATTTGAAACGGACGATGGACGCCTGGGAACGAAAGTCGGCGGTCTTACGGGGCGATGTAACGCCATTCGGGTCGCCGAAGCAGCCGTAGTGCCGCAAGGCACCGAACACCTCCAAAAACCAACTGGATGTATTGATAACAAAATGGAAACTCTCAATCTACTACGAGATTACTTTCCCACGGCCGTGTTCACCGGCAAGTGCATGGTCTTTATCAGCGAAGACTGGCGCGTGGAACTGACCGAGCATCGCGACAGTGATTTTAGCCGGGGATCGGACCAACCTTCTGTAATCCGCGTAAAGATTTTCAAGAAAGCCCTGAGCGGCGAGTTTCTCGCCGGCTTTTACGAAGACTTTCAACTGCCGTCTCTGGGCGAGCTGGCCGAACAGATTGAGAAATACGTGCAATCGGCCATCGGCGCCAATCTCCGGGAGAACGTTGAGTAACCACCGCAGAAGTGTAGCCGTTTGTCCTCGCGCACCGTCGAGGCGGTGTAACATAAGCGTCCACCGGGCAATTACTCCCTATGTGTAAACCGACGATCCAAACAGATGCCACCGGCGTAACATTCACGGCCAAAATCGTCCCGGGTAGCAGCCGGACCGCCGTATCCGGACTGCTCGACGACATGATCAAGATCAAGATCGCCGCCGCACCGGAACGAGGCAAGGCCAACCAATGTCTCGTCGCGTTTCTGGCCAAACGGCTGGGTGTCAAGAAAAACGCGGTCCACATCACCGCCGGGCAAACCAGCCCGGTCAAACGGGTTCAGGTACACGGAATCTCACCGCAGGCTCTGTTGGAGAAGCTGGGACTGGGCAAGTAAGGAACCAGATGACGTCGGAACCGACCTTCACACCCGCAGACCATCGCGACTACGAGACTTCGCTGCTCTACATGTTGAAGCTCTCCGGCCCGATGGTCATCTCCACGGTTTCCTTCACAATCATGCAGTTCGTGGACCGGTTCATGGTCTCGCGCCTGGGCACCGATGCCCTGGCGGCGGTGCTGCCGGCCGGGTTCGTCAGCCTTCTGCCGGGAGGCTTCGCCCTGGGCGCCATCACCAGTCTCAACACCTTCGTCAGCCAGAGCCTCGGACGAGGCGAAAAGGCCCAATGCGCCAACTACTTCTGGCAGATGCTGTACATGGGGTTGGCGTATTTCCTGGTGGTCGTCGCCGTCATGTCGCCTCTGGCGCCGCTGATCTTCCGCTTTATGGGTCAGCCGGAATCGGTCGCCGAGCTGGAAGTGATCTACCTGCGCATCATGCTCTACGCTCACATCGCAGCGGTCGTCAACTGGTCCAGCAATCAGTTCTTCATGGGCATTCACAAACCTCTGATCACCATGTGCTCGTCCCTTTGCGGACAGGTCGTCAACGTCCTGGCCAACTACGCCCTGATCTTCGGCAAGTTCGGTTTTCCCGCCCTGGGCATCGCCGGAGCGGCCTGGGGAACCTTCATTGGAATCGCCGCGGCCGCCTTCATTAACATCGCTCTCTTTCTCAGTGGCCCGGTCAACCGCCAGTTCCAATCCAGACGAACGTGGTTCCTGGATGCCCGGAAGATGCGCGATCTGCTCGGCGTGGGTCTGCCGGCCGGCGTCGGCCTGATGGTCAACGTCGCGGTCTGGGGAGTGATTCTCTTCGCGTTGGTCGGCCGGTTTGGTAAGGAGGCGCTGGCCGCGACCAGCGCGGTCCTGTCCTACACCAACGTCTCGGCCATGCCCATCGTCGGGATCTCCACGGCCCTGACCGCCGCCGTCGGCAAGGAGATCGGAGCCGGCAGAAAAACCGCCGCCCTCAAACAAACGCATATCAGCTTGAAGGTGGCCATGGTCTACATGGGACTCGTCGGCGCCTGCTTCTTGTTCTTGCGCGACGCGCTCATGGTGTTCTGGTCGAGAGATCCGGAGGTGATCGAGATCGGCACGAGGATGTTGATTTGTGCGGCGATCTACCAGATGTTCTATGCGGCGCGGATCATCTATGGCGGGGCCTTGCGCGGTGCCGGAGATACCCGCTGGCTCGCCTTCATCTCCGGCGTCGGCGCCCTCGGCATCTTAGGCGCCGGCGGCCTCCTCGTCGCCTGGCTTGTCCCGTCCCTCGGAGCGCTCGGGCCATGGATCGCCGCGGCGTTGAGCATTGTCACCGTGGGATTAGCCAATCGCCGCCGCTTTCTGGGCAAACGCTGGACGCGTATCGACCTCTTTCAAGACCGCGCCGTGACGCCGTCGGCCCCGATGGACTCGATCAGCCCGTGAGCAGGCACCCGAACCGCCCAGCGCGACGGCAACTACTCCACTTCCGCCGCCAGCTTCTTGACGCGAATGTTGCGCACCGCCCCGGTGGTTACCCAGGTGGCCACCCCGATAGGTTGTGACAAATCCAGCTCCGGGCGGATGTCGATGTTGCGCCCGGTGGTCTCTACGTTCACAAGCTCTTCCCCGTCCAGCCAGGCTTGAATGCGATCCGGGATCACGCGAAGCGTCACCGAGTACCACTGCTCGTTGTCAAAGCCGATGATGCGCGTGGTTTCATTGTTGGCGGCGTCGTAATAGTCGATGTTCGACAAGCCGCAAAGGGTGCCGCCCCAGCCACCCAGCACCAACGTACAGGGCTTGTCTGCCACCGGAAAGGTCAAGGCGCAGAAGAAATCGTTGCCTTCCACTCGCATGGCTTCCAGCGTAATTTCGTAGTTCATACGCACGACGGGACCGGTCCAGGTGATGCCCGTGGTATAGCTGCCCATTTCCATGTGGATGGCTCCGTCCTTGACGTAGACGTCGCCCTGGCCACCGAAATCGGTGACCTTCCACTGGCCCAGCGTCTTGCCGTCGAAGAGGCTGACCTCCTCGCCGACGTCCAGGGGGAATCCCGCCGCTTCGGCCGGCTCCTCCTTGGCATCGGCAACCGCCTCAGGCGTCGGCGCCGCTTCCATCGAAGCCTCTTGCTCCCCGGTCTGGCACGCCATTGCATCGGCCCCGGAGGGAGCGGATGATCGACACCCCGCCAGCCACAAACTGCCCAGCAGCAAGACAACCACCAGCGTCATCGCAACACACGCCTGGCATTTCTCTGTCCACACGTTGCCCGGTCCACCGGAACGCACGATCTCATTCGTATCCATACTCTGCTCCTTAACCTGAATTTCCTTCCCATAGACTACGCGGACCGCTACAATTGTACAAGAAGGAATCGCTTTCCGGGCGCGATTCCCGCCGCAGACGGCGAGAAAGCCTCAAGGGCGGAGAACTCCCGGACGATAAAAGGCGTAGTAACAGCACCTGACACGAGGATATAGAGGTCACGACGGCACGCCGGCCAGAGTGAGGGCAAGGGTGACCTGATCACGCAAAATGCACGGTAGTGAACGGCAAATGAGCAAAATCCTGGCAATTCTTACCATCGTCACATCCCTGCCTCTCGGCTCCGTCCGGGGACAGAGCCGGGGACTCGCCAATGCGGGCAAGGCGGGCCTCTACGTGCGTTCGCTCGATCAGGTCCTGCGTCTGCGCGACGACGAACTCGATCTGGCGACCGCCACCCTGATCGCCTCGGAGTACTGGAGCGATCTCGTGCTGGGACGGCGTTATCTGGAACAGTTGGACACAATGGCGCTGGAGATTCGTGACCGGGTGCGCCAGCAGCAGCTCCGCATGGGCTTTCGCGCCATCCCGATCATCAACGACTACCTGTTCAACGAGCTGGGCTTCAAAACGATCTCGCACGCGAACGATCCCAACGACCTTTTCCTTCACTCGGTCATGGACAACCGCCAGGGCTATTGTCTGAGTCTCTCCATCCTCTACCTGGCTCTGGCCGAGCGTCTGGGACTGGAGTTGTACGGCGTTGTCGTTCCCGGCCATTTCTTCGTCCGCTACGACTCCGGAAACGTCCGTTTCAACATCGAGACCACCAGCAACGGCGCCAGCCCCCCGGACGATCACTACATGGTGAAGTTCAACGTCCCCGAAAACGGCCGGGACGTCGTCTACATGAAGAATCTCACCAAGCGACAGACGCTGGGCTGCTTCTTCAACAACCTCGGCAACGTCTATAACGACGCCGGCGCCAGGGACACCGCGATGCTCGCTCTGGAAAGAGCCGTCGCGATCAATCCCACGCTCTCGGAGTCGCGCGCCAACTTAGGCAACATTTATCTCCAGAAGGACCGCCCCGACGATGCGATCCGGCAATACCGAGCGGCGCTGCAATTGAACCCCAACGACCCGAAGACATACAACAATCTGGGCAACGCCTACATGGACCTGGATCGCATCGATGAGGCGGAACTGTCTTATCTGCGTTCGCTGGATCGCGACCCGAATTTCACGGACGCCTACCGGAACCTGGCCCTGGCCTACACCCGGCAACAAGAGTACGGCGACGCCCTGTCGTATTTGACCCAGGCCATCGCCATCGATCCGGCCGATGCGCAACTGCACAATCAGCTCGCCGACGTCTATTACCGAATCGGCGATTTTACCAAAGCTGCCCGCGAGTTCCGCGCCGCCCTGAGTTTGCAGCCGGATCTCGCCGAGGCCTATTACGGCCTGGGTCTCTGCTTCCGGGAACAGGGCCGCATCACCGATGAAGTCCACGCCTACAAGGAAGCCCTGCGCATCGACGCCGACTTGCTTGCAGCCCTGGTCAACCTCGGCAACGCCTACTTCGCCCTGAAAGACTATGACGCGGCCATCCAACAGTATCAAAAAGCCGCCACCGTCAAGCCCGATGACGCATGGATACTCTTCAACCTCGGCTCAGCGTATTCCAACAAAGGCAACTTCGAACAAGCCGTCGAAGCCTATCTCCGATCCGTCAAGCTCAGCCCCCAGATTGGGGATGCCCACCATGGACTGGCGTATGGCTTTTACCGTCTCCAGAAATATAAGCTTGCATGGAAACATATAGACCTCGCGCAGAAGCTGGGAGTGCAGGTCCCCGACGAAGAGATCGAGGCCATTCGCAGACAGCTCCCCCAACTGCGGCAGTAAGCGCCGGCGAACCCTATGCCCGGCGGGCGAACGCCGGAACATATAAATTATTTCAGAATCCTGCGGTAACAACTTGACATCTGCGTACAAAGACAGTAGAATACGTCAGGAATTTGGGAGTGGGTGGCCACGCGGCTGAACGGTGGGCAATCCGACGAACAAGCCATTGATTGCGATTATCGGCGGCATCGCCTCCGGCAAGAGCACTGTCGCAGAGCAGCTTGCAAAGCTGGGTTGCGCGGTGATTGACGCCGACAAAATGGCTCATGATCTGCTTGAGAAGGATTCCTTCCGCGATGAGCTTGTCCGCCTTTTCGGCCCCGAGATACTGGACGCTTCCGGTGTGATTGACCGCAGGAAGCTGGCGCGAAGGGTGTTCGCGGATGCCGGACAGCTCGGGCGACTCAACGACGTCATCCACCCTCACGTGCTCCGGCGAACCGAGGAGTTAATAGAACGCTACAACCGGAATCCGGGGTTCAAGGCAATCGTGCTGGATATGCCGCTGCTCGTGGAAGTCGGCTGGGCCGGCCGCTGTGACAGGATCATCTTTGTGGACTGCGACCGCGCCCAAAGGGTGCGCCGGGCCAAATGCAAAGGACTGGCGGGCGAACGAGATATCAAAATTCGCGAAAATTTTCAGATTTCGCTGGACAGGAAGAAAAGGCTGGCCGATAATACCCTTGACAACAATTCTGACTTCTCGACATTAGTCAGGCAAATCAAAAATATCTTCTCTGACATAACTAAGAATAGTTAGCGTGGTTCAGTAGGACGTTACGCTTCTTATTGGTTCTCCTTGGGCGACATCTCCGCAGCGGTGCAGCTCAGGACCCCAATCTTACCGAACCGCAGAGAGAAGGCTGTTCACATGAGACGACGGGCATGTCGCCCGTATCTGTGGGGTACCGTTCACACCTGCACGTACAGAGGCAAGGGTGACAGCGGAACTCGCGTAAGGTAAAGAAGGAGCAGTTATGGCTAAGGCCAAAACAACCAAGAAGAAGAAGACGAAGAAAAGGAAGACGACGAAAAAGAGAACGGCTACCGCCAAGACCGCAGTCGAGCAGACGGAGGAGTCGGCCTCGACGACCACCGCCACGGTCGACGAGCCGGTGGAGGATCCGGAGGCTGTTGAGAACGGCGAGCTCACCGAGGAAGAGTCCACGCACGCCAAATACGAGCGCATCAAGAAGGGCAACCTGTACCTGACGGATCTGCAGAAGCTCACCGTAGCCGAGCTGCATGAGATGGCCAAGCGCGAGGGTCTCACCGAGTACAGCGCGCTGAAGAAGCAGGATTTGATCTTTCGCATCCTCAAGGAACGTATCCGTCAAAGCGGCCTGATGTACGGCGAGGGCGTCCTCGAGGTGTTGCCGGATGGATACGGTTTCCTGCGAAATCCCGACTATAATTACCTCTCGTCCTCCGACGACATTTACGTTTCGCCCTCACAGATTCGACGCTTCGGGTTGCGCACGGGCAACATCGTCTCCGGACAGATCCGCCCGCCCAAGGACTCGGAGAAATACTTCGCCCTGCTGCGGGTGGAAGCGATCAATTACGAGAATCCCGATCTGCTCGCCGACAAGATCGTTTTCAGCGATCTCACTCCGCTGCATCCGGAAAATCGTTTCATCATGGAAACGACCACGGAAGAGTTGAACATGCGCATCATCGACATCGTCACGCCGGTCGGCAAGGGACAGCGCGGTTTAATCGTGGCCCCGCCGCGAACGGGCAAGACCATCCTCCTGCAGAAGATGGCCAACGCCATTACGACGAACCATCCCGAAGTCAAGCTGATCATTTTGCTGATCGACGAGCGGCCGGAAGAAGTCACCGAAATGGAACGCAGAACCGGCGAAAATGTCGAGGTCATCAGCTCGACGTTCGACGAGCCGGCCTCGCGACATTGCCAGGTAGCCGAGGTCGTGATCGAAAAAGCGAAGCGTCTGATCGAGTACGGCCAGGACGTGGTCATTCTCCTGGACTCGATCACGCGTCTGGCCCGCGCCTATAACAATGAGACCCCCCACTCCGGCCGCATCCTGACCGGTGGTGTGGATGCCGGCGCCATGCAGATGCCGAAGAAGTTCTTTGGCGCCGCCCGCAACGTTGAAGAAGGCGGCTCGCTGAGCATCTTCGCTACGGCCCTGATCGACACCGGTTCCAAGATGGACGAAGTGATCTTCGAGGAATTCAAGGCGACCGGCAATATGGAACTGCACCTGGACCGGCGGCTCGTGGATCGGCGGGTCTACCCGGCCATTGACATCAGTCGCAGCGGAACGCGCCGCGAGGAGCTGCTCCTCGATCCCAAGGAGCTGGAACTGGTCTACCGTCTCCGAAGAGTGCTAAGCGACATGAATCCCGTCGAGGCCGTCGAGCTCCTGAAGAGCCGCCTGGCCAAGACCCGAACCAACGCCGAGTTCCTGATGACCATGAATATGGACTGACCTTGTTGTCGCTTATCGATGCGGTCTGACGATGGCGGCAGCGGACCCTTTACACCATCGCATTTCGAGAGTACCATGCATCCGGCAGGCGCGCGTCTGCCGGATTTTTTTATGATCGCCGTTGAGTTGGATACGTCATGACCGAGCAGTTGTCCAAGGTGTACGACCCGAAGACCATCGAGGCCCAGGTGGAGGCGCTGTGGGAATCCGGCGCCTATTTCCACGCCGAGCCCGGGGGCCAGACAGGTGAGCCCAAAACGTTCACCATCGTCATACCGCCGCCGAACGTAACGGCCGCCCTGCACCTCGGTCACGCCCTGAACAACACGCTGCAGGACATTCTCATCCGCTTCCGCCGGATGCAGCAATACAACACGCTCTGGATGCCCGGGACCGATCACGCCGGCATCGCCACGCAAACCGTCGTGGAGAAACGCATTCTCGCCGAAGAAGGCAGGCGCCGCACGAATTTCCCGCGTGACGAGTTTGTCGCGCGCGTCCAGGCGTGGAAGGATGAATATGAAGCCTGCATCCTCGGACAGCTCAAGGCCATGGGCTGCTCCTGCGACTGGCAGCGCACGCGGTTCACGATGGATGAAGTGTGCGCCAAGGCGGTCCGGGCGAATTTCTTCAACCTCTTCAAGAACGGCCTGATCTACCGCGGCAAGCGCCTGGTCAACTGGGACCCGGCCACGCAGACGGTATTGGCCGACGATGAAGTCGAACACGAAACCGTCCAGGGACATTTCTGGTACATGCGTTATCCGCTGGCCGAGCCCGTCGAAATCGAGGGCACGCGCATCGAGCACGTGACGGTCGCCACGACGCGCCCGGAAACCATGCTCGGCGACACCGCCGTAGCGATGAATCCCGCCGATCCGCGCGCGGCGCAGCTCGTCGGCAAGACGGTTCTGCTGCCCATCGTCGGACGCAAGATTCCCATCGTCGCCGACGACCACGTCGTCCTGCCCGACCCCGACAGCGAAGACGAAAAGGCCCGCTTCTCCACCGGATTCCTGAAAGTCACGCCCGCCCACGACCCGGACGATTACGCTATCGGTGAGCGACACTACGCGGAGATTGCAGATGCCGTAGCACCAATCAACTACGCGGGAGACCCTCGCGACTACGTATTTCTCAACGTAATGGCGCCCGACGGCTCGATCAGCGACAAGTACGGCTGGGGGGACTGGGACGAGATCAAGAATTCCGACGTGGAGAACCTCATCGGTATGGACCGCTTCGAGGCCCGCGAGGCCATCGTGGAGTGGTTCCGGCAACGAAAGCTCCTGCAGGAGGTTCGCGAGTACACGCACGAAGTGGGTCACAGCTACCGCAGCCACGTCCCCATCGAGCCCTATCTTTCCGATCAGTGGTATATCGCAGTGAAGCAACCCATGGGGCACCTGGCCGAGACGTTCGGCGAGGGCCTCATCGAAGGCACCGACGTCCCGCTGAATTCGCTGGCGGGCCTGGCCTTGAAGCCGCTGCTGGACGGGCGCGTGCGTTTCATCCCGCAGCGCTACGCCAAAACCTACCAGACCTGGCTGGAGAACCTGCGCGACTGGCCCATCAGCCGCCAGCTCTGGTGGGGACACCGAATCCCCATCTGGTCAAAGCTCGACGCAGGCGGGCCTTTGGAATATGAGCTATCGAAGCAGCCTGACAAGGTGCGATCCGAACTTGCTGATTCGGATGAGGGGCCCATAACGTATATCTGTGTCGGTCCCGGCAACGAGGATATCGAGCAGCGTCTGGAGGCCGACGGCTGGAGTCGCGACAATGACGTTCTGGACACGTGGTTCAGCTCGGCGTTGTGGCCTTTCAGCACGTTAGGCTGGCCCGAGGATACGCCGGAGGTCGAAGCTTTTTATCCGGGCGACGTCCTGTGCACCGCCCGCGAGATCATCACGCTGTGGGTTTCGCGTATGGTGATGATGGGCCAGTATTGCCGCGGCGACATTCCGTTCCGCGACGTGTACATCCACGCCATGATCCAGGACGGCGAAGGACGCAAGATGTCCAAGAGCCTCGGCAACGGCATCGACCCGCTCGTGGCCATCGACAGTCACGGCGCCGACGCCATGCGTTTTACGCTGGCCAGCATGACCACGGATACGCAGGACATTCGCATGCCGGTGGCGGAGATGACGCTGCCCGACGGGCGAAAGGTCAACACCTCGCCCAAGTTCGACGTCGGGCGCAACTTCTGCAACAAGCTGTGGAACGCTTCGCGCTTCGCCATGATGAACATGGAAGGCGTCGAGGCCGCCGGCTTCGACGCGGCCCGGATGGACACGACCGACCGCTGGATTCTCTCGCGCCTGGCGAGCACCCTGGCGGCGGTGACCGATTCGCTGGAGGCCTTCAAGTTCAGCGAGCCGCTGAGCCAGTTGTACCGCTTCTTCTGGAACGATTTCTGCGACTGGTATCTGGAATGGGCCAAGCCGCGCATGAGAGACGACGCCCAGCGGCCCATCGCGCAGAACGTCCTGGCCTTCGTTCTCGACAACACGCTGCGCCTGCTCCATCCCTTCGTGCCCTTCATCACCGAGGGCATCTACCAGAAGCTTGCCGAGATCGCGCCGGTGCGAAAGCTCGAAGGCATCGCTGCCGGCGACGACAGCAAGGCCCTGGTCGTGGCGCAGTGGCCCGACCGCCTCGACGCCCTGGTCGATGATACGGTCGAGGCCCAGATCGCGACCGTGCAGGAGATCGTCCGGGCAATTCGCGACATCCGGAACAAGTATAACAAGGCGCCGGGCGAACGGCTGACCGCCTCGGCCAACGGGCCGCAGGAGGTCTGCGAAACGCTGAATGCCCACCGCGCGCTCGTTTGCGAGTTGGCCGGGCTGGACGAGTTTCACGCCGCGACCGGTACCGAGAAGCCCGGCAACGCCGCGACCGCCATCGTGGAAGAAGCCCAGGTCTACGTCCACGATATGATCGACCCCGAGGCCGAACGCGCCCGCCTCCAGAAACAGAAGCAGGAACTCGAAAAAGGAAAGAACGGCGTCGAACGCAAACTGGCCAATGAGAACTTCGTGACCAAAGCAAAGCCCGAAGTCGTCGCCCAGGCAAGACAGAGGCTGCAACAACTGCAAGAGCAACTCCAGGCGGTTGAGACGCACCTCGCCGAACTGGACGGCTGAGATTCAAAGGGGGTTCCCATGGATGTGGAAGTTGAACTGTCACGAATCATCATCAACGAAACGTCCGATCAGCAGATTATCGTCTTGAAGGAACGTCACGGGACGCGGGGCTTTCCGATCGTGATCGGCATCGTGGAGATCTTCGCCATCGACCGGCGTCTGAAGGGAATCAAGCCGCCCCGGCCGATGACGCACGACCTGCTCGCCAGCGTGATCGACCACCTCGGCGCGAAGATCGAACGCATCGTCATCGACGACCTCCGCAACCACACGTTCTATGCCAAGATCCACCTCAACGTGGACGGTCACACCATAAAGGTCGATTCGCGTCCCTCCGACGCCATCGCCCTCTGCGCCGCCACGAACGCCCCTATTTTTGTGGCGGATCATGTTTTCGACAAGACAAGTCAGTAAACAGCGTCGTCACCACCAGCAGCCCCACGGCGATGCAAAGCATGGAGTCGGCCACGTTGAACGACGGCCAATGCCGCCCCGGCCAATACACCACGTCGATGAAGTCCCGCACCAACCCGTCATTGAAGGCGCGGTCCCACAGGTTCCCGCACACCCCGGCGGCAAACAGCCCCAGCGCCACCTGAGCGGCCCGCTGTTTCATCCCGCCGAGCAAAAACACCCCCAGTATGACCACGAGCGCGATGCTCGAGACGGCGATGAGAAGCGATTGCTTGCCCGCGGCGATGTTGAAGGCGGCGCCGTCGTTTAAGGCGATGCGCAGGGTCAAAACGCCGTCGATGATCTCCACGATATTGCCCGGCTTGGTCCGGAGCCAGGCAAAAACGGCGGTCTTGGTCCACAGATCCAGGCCCAACCCGAGCAATGCGATGGGCCAGAAGATCAGGTGCGCCGTTCGATCCGGAAACTCTATTTTGCGCAGATCCAGCAGTCGTCCGCCGGGAGCGGCCTGACCGGTCTGTTCTTCCTTGCTTTCTTGCATGTCTTTAGTAGTCCAATCCTTGCAGTGGGTTCGTCGCGTGTGAATGTTCTCGTATCAGCTTCTCCAACGTTTCTCTCCCGGGCTGGTCCGACCGGATCGCCAGCGACCGTCGCCAGTGCTGCAGCGCCCGCGCCTCCAGCCGGCTGTCGCCGGCCCGACGCGACTGAACCATATACGCCACCCCCATACCCCGGTGGGCCTCCCAATCCTCCGCATCGAGGTCGATGGCGCGCTGATACGTTTCGATGGCCTGCCCGATTCGCTCGAGCTTGATCAGGCAATAGCCCAAATGCCGAAACGCCCTGCCATCTTGTGGCTCTTGCTGCACGAGCGCGGCCAGCACTTCCCGCGCCCGATCGTATTGCCGGGCCTTCATGTGCGTTAGACCCAATGCCAGCGAGGCCTCCGCGTTGTCGGGCTCCAACGCCAGCCAGCGCCGGTACGTTCGGATCGCCGGCTCATAATCCTTCTGAGCCTCATAAATGCGGGCCAGCAGAGGCAGCACTTCTTGTAGTTCTTCGTTCGCCTGCTCCGCCGCTTCGCAATAGGTCAGGGCTCGCACCGGATCGCTCGCCTCCAGATAGCACACAGCCGCTCCCATCAGGGCCTCGCCGCTGTTCGGGTCCAACTCGGCGGCGCGGGCGTACGTCCGGGCCGCCGTCGGGAACCGGCTCAACTGCTGATAGCTCTTCGCCAGGTTCAGATGGTCCTCAAACGACGAGCGATCCAGCTTCGTCGCCCTCCGCAGAGCCGCCACGGCCTCTTCGTGCCTTCCCAGCCCCTGGTACGCCTTCCCCAACTCGGAATGGGCCTGCACGAGACCCGGATCGATTTCGATAGCGGTCTTCAGCTTTTCCACGGCAAGCTCATCCCGGCCCATCTCCCGAAGCATGACGGCGTCGAGATACACATCGACCGCCTCCTGCGGCTCCTTACACCCGGGAAGGAACGCAGTCAACACCAGTGCAAGCCCGCACCAAAACGACACCACTCTATTGCTTCCCTCGGACACAAACAGAACGCCTTTCCGACGCAGCTACGGGGCCTGCATACAGCAAAAGCCGGCTCGGCTACGACCCGCCCCGGCCCGCCGGATTATACCAGACCCCACCCCCGTGTCAAAGACCGCCCGAAAGCCGCGAGAGACGCCGCGGGAGATCTCCCACGCTTGACACGTACCGCCCCTTGTGGTAGACTGTTCTCATAAACGGAGGACGGACATCCTGCCACATTGCCCGTCCGTTGATCGAGACAATACGAAGGACGGCACTTTTGTCGCCCGAACCGAACCCGGGGGGATGGAGGACCAGAAGATGACGGCCGCCAAACCCGCCGGAATCCTGCGAACAATCCCTCTCCTGACCGTAATGTGCCTCGTCACCCTACCCGCCCAGGCCCAATACGGTGGGGGCAATGGCACAGCGGACGATCCCTATCAGATCTGGACGGCTGAGCAGATGAATGCCATTGGGGCCGAGCCCAACGATTGGGACAGGCACTTCAAGCTGATGGCGGATATCGACTTGGCCGCATATACGGGAACGGACTTCAACATCATCGCGCCGTTCGACGGAGAGACGGCGTTCACCGGCGTCTTTGACGGCGACGCGCACACCATCGCGAACTTCACCTACACGTCTACGGATGCGAACAGCGTCGCCCTTTTCGGCTGGGTCCTGGGGGACGCCCGGATCATGAATCTGGGGCTGATCGATCCCCGGATTGAAGCGAGCACGAGAGACGGGGTGGCCCCGCTCGTCGATTATCTTGAAGGCGGGACCGTCAGTGGGTGCTTCGTGCGAGGCGGCAGCGTCTCGGGGGGCCGATGGGTGGGTGGCTTGGTTGCTTGCAACGATGGAGCGATCGTCAACTGCTACTCCTCGGCCGCCGTCACGGGAGGCATGCACGCAGGCGGGCTCGTGGGTACCAATGGGGGCATTATCCGGAACTCGTATTCCACGGGCCACGTCGCAGGCGATGAGGAGATTGGGGGGCTGGTAAGCAGCCAAAGCTATGGCACGATCACGGGATGTTACTGGGATATCGAGACGAGCGGACAATCTACCAGTGCCGGCGGAGTGGGCAAGACGACGGCTGAACTCCAAAACGCCACGACCTTCCTGCAATGGTGGGCAGATGTCGCGTGGACAATAGACGAAGGCTATGATTATCCCCGGCTCGTGTGGGAGGGGACGCCGGGCGTGCCGATATGCCCGCCCGTACCACCGGCATGCGAGCAAGGCGCCGGACAGTTCGAAATTGCGTTGTCTTATACCGGCGGGACGGGTGAACCGGGCGATCCGTACTTGATCTACACGCCGGAGCAGTTGCATCGCTTGGGATCTGAACCGAATGATTGGGGCAAACACTTCCGCTTGATGGCGGATATCGACCTCAGATGTACCGGCATGACCATCGGCTACAGGCACGGCTCTGATGACAACAAACCATTCACCGGTGTCTTCGACGGCAACGGCCATGCCATCCTGAATCTTCGCCTGGGTACCGTGACCTTCGCAGACGAACTGGGACTCTTCGGCCGTATTTCAGACCCAAACGCTATGATCAAGAATTTAGGACTGAGGAGTCCTGTTGTCTATGCTATCAACGGCGATACGGTAGGTTCCCTGGTGGGCAATCTTGACATGGGGACAGTCTCGGGTTGCTACACCGAGAGCGGCGTGGTCCACGCGCGTCATTCTGTTGGCGGTCTCATGGGTAACGTTGAAGCGGCAGGGCGTATTGTCAACTGCTACAACGTTGGGACATTCGTCGCCGCCTATGAAAACCAGGGCGCTGGTGGTCTCGTGGGCAGAAATAGAGGCCAGATCGCCACCAGCTACAGTACAGGCTCAGTCAGTGGCCTTGAGGGGGCCGAGGGACTAGTCGGCCTCTACTATGACTACGGCAGAGTTCTCCACAGTGCCTGGGATGTAGACTACTCGGGTTCGTCACGAAGTGCAGGTGGAGTGGGTCTGAGTACAGCCGAGATGATGAATCCTTACATGCTTGGGATCAATGGCTTCGCCAACGACCCGAACTGGGTTCTCGATGCGGGACAGGACTATCCGAGGCTGGCGTGGGAAGGGACGCCAGGGCAGACGATTCCCGAGCCGACAATCGACTGGCTGGCGGGACTGGGAGTAGCGGAGGATCCCTATCAGATTGACACGGCCGATCAACTTATCCTGCTGGGCAAATCGAGCCTTCTCTGGGACAGGCATTTTGTCCTGGGTGCCGACATTGACCTGGGTCCAAGCGTTACGGGTAGAGAGGTGTTCCAGCAAGCGCTGATTCCAGGCTTTTCGGGAGTCTTTGATGGCAGCGATCACGAAATATCGCACCTGACAATCAAAGGTGCGAACTCTTTGGGGCTATTCGGGGTGTTGGAATCTCCCGGCCAGGTCACGAATTTGGGAGTAGTGGATGTAGACGTGGAAGGGTCCGATTCGGTTGGCGGACTGTCAGGGACTAATTTCGGCAGAGTGATTCGATGCCACACGACGGGTACGGTTACTGGCAATTCCTTAGTTGGTGGTCTCACAGGTAGCAATGGTGGCACCATTAGCGCTAGCTCTAGCACCAGTACGGTTAACGGTATTGGCCGCTATAGTGGAGATATTGGTGGCTTGGTGGGAACCAATGGCCCGGCATTCTACGTGGACCATTCGGAAACCGGGATTCTGACGCAGTGTTACAGTGCGGGGGCGGTAAACGCAGGCCAGAGTGATAAGGTCGGCGGACTGGTGGGCTGCAACTGGGGCTCCGTGTCCGAGTGCTACAGCACCAATTCAGTTGATGGCTATAGTGATGTCGGGGGGCTGGTAGGAAGTAACCCGGGAGAGGTGATGCACTGT
>Ga0272441_10001225_pt1 | contig 54929 bp, 49 predicted proteins | sample SSMProp6N_FD_193582 | JGI IMG/M metagenome (GOLD analysis project Ga0272441, IMG submission 193582) | Marine sediment archaeal communities from Little Sippewissett salt marsh, Falmouth, MA, United States - SSM-Prop-6N | ecosystem: Environmental > Aquatic > Marine > Wetlands > Sediment ...
ACCCTGCCTTTCTTAGGATTGCGACCACGTTACGCATATCCAGCGCTTCTGCTGAACAGAGGTAACGACCATGGGCTGCGGGTTTTTCTATGGCTCGGATATGAGCCAGGGCGACATCACGGACATCGACAAATCCCCAGTTGACATCAAGAATGCCGGGATAGACGCCGGTTATGATGTCGCGTATCATCTGATTGGTCGTGTTCAGCGAGGCTCCGAGAGAAGGACCGATCACCATGAAGGGGTTGATGACAACCAGGTCAAAACCCGGCTGCTCCTGCATGAACTCCCATGCGGCCCGCTCGGCAAGGGTTTTTGAGTAGTGATACGGGTTTTCTTTCAGCGAGGAGGTTGTGTTCCAGTCATTTTCAGTGAAGACCCTGTTACTGTCCGGTGCGCCGGTGATAGCGGCGATTGATGAGGTGAGCACGACGCGTTTGACGCTTGAGGCTTTTCTGCATGATTCGAGCACCGAGCGTGTTCCCTCCAGTGCAGGTTCTACAAGGTTTTTTTGCGGGTCTCTGACGTTTATCAGGTAAGGACTTGCCGTGTGCATGACATATTGCGTTCCCCCGATGGCTGCATCGAAAGAGCCGGGGGAGAGCAGATCGGCCTCGATGAGCTCCAGGCGTTCTGCCGCTCCGTCGAGGTTTTCAAGAAACCGGTAACTGCTGTGTTTTGAAAGTTTCCTGACGGTTCCCCGTACAGCGTAGCCCTGTTGCAGCAGTTTTTTGATCAGATGGGCTGCAATAAAACCGGTAGCGCCGGTGACGCAGACGATTGGATGTTGTGCCATATCAGGAGTTGCTTTCCTTGTTTTTATGATATCTGGATTCGGCCAGCTCTTTGATTGCCTTCATGACAACAGGCAGGTCCTGGTGTTGGAGGAAGCTGACCAGAAACGGTGGTGCAAAGAATGTTGGTTTGAAGTCAGTTTGCCAGCTGACAAAGGTTTGCTCTCTTGAGCTTCCGGGCCTGAACGACCAGGATCCGGTATAGGTACTGAAATCGCCTTCGACCATTTCGAACAACAGCGCGTTTGGAAATTTTTCTGTTACCTTGAGGACGATTCTGACGGATTTTTCTATAAACAGAATGCCGCTTTTACCGGTCTGATCGATAATCTTGTGAGAGCCATTGTCTTCAATCAGTCTGCTGTCGATGACTTTCGGGATGATCGTGCTGAGATTATTGTAGTCGGTAAGGAGGTTCCAGATGGTTTCTGCCGGAGCATTGACAGCAATAGCTCCCTCTGCATGGAAGAGGTCGTTTGCCCGATAGGAAATCGCGATACGGGGATTGCCGTCAAGAAGCTCTTTATCGCCTGACGAGTTGGTGCTGATGCGCTTTTCTGTCATGATCAGGGGTGTTCAGCTCCGTTGTTTTCTGGATTGTTCCAGAGTTTCAGCCTGATGTTTGTGTGCACCCATGACACCTGGAAGGTCCTGGCGCTGAACGAAGCTTACCAGAATAGCCGGTGCAAAAAATGCAGGTTTGATGGTTGCCTGGTAGTGAAGTACGCAGCCATCGTATTGCTCAAGAGGCTCGATGATCCAGTGTCCCTCATAGGTTGAGAAATCTCCTTCAATCTGATGAAATTCGATAGAGGCGGGTTTTTCCTCGCGGGCCTGGAGAACGAAGCTGACCGTGCGCTCGAAAATCAGAATGCCTGTACGCCCGGTCTGTTCTATCGTGACGTCATTGTCATGACGTTGGATAACCCGGCTCGAAACAACCTTCGGCAATGTTTTGCTCAGGTTGTTGTAATCACTGATTGTTTCCCAGACCGAAGCAGCCGAAGCCTTGATGAACACAGCGCTGGAAACGCCAGTGGTATCGTTTTCGAGCCATGTGAGATCGACGGTGATTTCACCTTTCAGGAGGCGAGTGCAAAGTGAATCAGGAGTTTGACCAGAGTGAGGCGTCATACATCAGCGATTTTTATTCATGAGAGGCGGAACGTAGTATCCAATGTAAACCCATCGCCATAACTCTGCAATCGCTTCAGACTGCAATTTATGTTTTTCCCGTTGATACGGAGTTTCAGAACGGCAGATCGTCACTTTCGTATCTGTGTGATCAGTAGAGAGAGAAGTGTACAGGCAAGAAAACCGTAAACCAGCGGAAAAAGGGTTCCGTTATAGAACTGGCCGATAGTGGTGCCGGTTATCATGCCTATCAGGGTTGACAGAGAGCCCACTGTGGCGGCTCCGGTTCCGGCAATATGGCCGAGTGGTTCCATTGCCAGGGCGTTGAGGTTGCCGAAGAGAATACCGATGGCAAAAAAGATCGGGGCCAGATAGGCGAGAATGGCCCAGAATGGCGGTTGGCCATGGCTGAACAGCAACGGCAGGAGAAAGATCGTTGACAGGAGGGCAATACCTGTCATGGCCAGAGCTACGATTCGCTGAAGGCTGACGTGTCTGACCAGTTTTGAGTTCAGGAGCGTAGCCATGCCGAAGGGCAGAGCCAGCATGCCGAAATAGACAGGAAACATCTCACCCGTCGCGTATTGGTCCTGAAAGATCTGTTGGGCGGTGTTGAGGTACCCCAGAAATGCTCCGAAGATCAGGCCGGAAGTCAGTGTATAGACCATTGACTGAGGGTTCGAGATGATTTCCCGCAGACTCTGCTGTATGCGCCCCAGGGAGAATGGATGGCGTTTTTCACTGATGAGCGTTTCAGGCTGACGCCAGAGAAACCAGCAGAGAATCCCCGTTGCCATGAAGAGAAAACCGGCGAAAATTCCCCGCCATCCGGCAATGCTCATGATAACCTGTCCGGTAAACGGAGCAAGGATGGGCACCAGTATGAAGATGGTCATAACGAAGGACATGATTCGTGCCATTTCGGCACCTTCGTATTTGTCCCGGACAAGAGCGAGGGTGATAATTCTTGGAGCCGCAGCCCCCAGGCCCTGCAGGAAGCGTCCACCGAGCATAGCCGAAAATGTGGTCGCGTTCAGACAGAGCAGTGTGCCGGCGATAAAGATGCCGAATCCGATGGAGATAGCCGGTTTTCGTCCGATGGTGTCGGAAATCGGTCCGTAAACGATCTGTCCTGCAGACATGCCGAGAAACAGTGTCGAGAGCACCAGTTGTCCGGAGTTCGGCTTTGTTACATCCAGGTCGTTGATGATTGCCGGCAGCGCAGGCAGCATTGTGTCGATGGAGAGCGCTACGAGTGACATCATCATGGCGATAAGGACAATAAATTCCGCAAAACCTTTTTCTCTGGAGGGTACTGCTGCGTTCATAAGAGGTATCGTTATTGCGCGGAGTTAATTTGCTTGCGCCATCTGGTGGTGTACATCGAAGGGCTGTTCAGCAAACAGGATGTTTGCCAAGGGCAAGTTCAGTCATAAAAACCTGAATATAGGCAAGTTCGACGTGAATGATAGACGAAACTTCTTTTTCAACATCGGGAAGTACGACGCCCGGTTCAAGTATCAGTTTTGCAGTCGCTGTCAACGGCTCATCAAGTGGCTTGCCGATCTGGCTGCAGAGGTAGACGGTGACTCCCTGAATGCCCTTGGTTTCTTTATGGATACGACGGGCTATCTGGTTACTGAGGATATTATAGATTTTTCCAACATGGTTTACCGGATTTTTTCCTGCCGCGGCTTCAAGGGTCTGAGGACGGTTGAACGAAATCAGGCCGTTGACTCGGTTTCCCCGGCCCACCTGACCGCTGTCAGCGCTTTCGCCTGAAGAGCCGAGTACGGTCAGGTACATTCCTTTGTTTCCTCTTGAGGGATCATCGAGCATGTTCAGCTGAACCGTGATATTCTCCAGAGTCTTTTTTTTGTAATTGATGAACTGGATAAGGTTGTCTTTTATAATCTCTTTTCGTTCAAAATAGCTCTGCTGGTTGTGGATATAGCGGTCGACAAAGGCCATTGAGACGGTGAGCGTCAGGTCCTTTCCATGACGCAGCCCCATCACTTTGACGTCTTTTCCCGTTTCGGGGTAGGCATATTTGAATATTGGAGAGTTAAGGTAGTGCTCAGTGGCAAGAATAATGTTTTCTGTTTCGGTCATCGGGGCATAGCCGACCCCGACTGAGGTGTCGTTTGCACCGATAATTGGTCGCGCAAAGGCGTCGGTCAGTTCGGGTGATCCGGGTTTGATTTCATTCTGATAGATGATATTGACATCAGGGTCAATAAAGCGCATGTGTTTACGCAACCATTTTTTTGCGGTGTTTTCTGCGATTTCACCTACAGGTATTACGGTTCCTTTGTGCGTATACGTTGCCCTGTCGCCGAAAATGATTTTCATCGGTTCAATAATTTTACCTCCGCCCGGAGACGGCAGAGATTTACCTGCAACCAGCATTCCTTTGTCAATATTGTGATGCAGAATGTGACCGAAGCGATCGGTGTATTCTTTGCAGAGTGCAATGCAGACAGCCTCCATTATGGAATCGCACATAGTATCGGGATGAGCGATTCCCTTACGTTCAACAAGTTCGATCTTCTGTTGCTCGACAGGTAGCGAAGTGTCCTGTTCAACAATGATGTTTCTTTGTTTATTCATAACGCGGGGTACCGAGAGGTGTTTATGCAACTGTTTGTTTTTCTTCCTGTCTGTGCCTGGCGGTTTGGGCTTCAAATCCGGCCGGTTGTCTTTAAGTAACGGTTTTTTGCGGATTAAATGTTTCCCGGAGCTCTTCGGGAAAAGGGGGGGAGAAAACCGTATATTCATAAATAAAGTGGTATTACCTAATCCCGACTGTGTCTATACATGAAAATCGGCATATCCTGTCACCATACCTATGGAGGTAGCGGAGCCATTGCTACGGAGCTCGGCAAGGCGCTTGCCCGTAATGGCCATATCGTTCATTTTATCAATCGCGCTGCTCCGTTTCGGCTGGGCTCTTTTTCAAGAAATATCTTTTATCATGAAGTAGAGGCGATGCACTATCCGCTTTTCGAGTGCCCTTTCCACTCTCTTGCGCTGGCCTCAAAGATCGCTGAAGTGGCGATGTATGAAAAGCTCGATATCGTTCATGCCCATTATGCGATTCCTCATGCTTTAAGCGCTATACTTGCAAGACAGATGGTCGAGGACAAGTGTTCGAAGGCGCAATGCTTCAGGATTGCAACAACCCTTCACGGCACTGATATTACGGTTGTCGGAGCAGATAGCAGTATGCATGGGGCAGTACGACTGGCGATTAATAAATCTGACGGCGTGACGGCGGTTTCAGGGTATCTGAAACGAGAAACCGAGGCACTTTTTGAGCCCCGACGCGCGATCGAGGTTATTGCGAATTTTGTTGATACCAATGAGTTCAGTCGAATGACAGATGTTGAACCGATTCGTGAACAGCTTGGTCTTGGCGGTGAAAAGATCTGCATTCACATTTCAAATTTCAGGCCGGTGAAGCGAATATCGGATGTACTGAAGACGTTTTCCCGCATCGTAGAGAAGGTATCGGCAACCCTGCTTCTTGTTGGTGACGGTCCCGACCGGGGGGATGCTGAAACATGGAGCCGTGTACACGGTATTGCCGAACATGTGCGGTTTCTTGGAAAGATCGATGATATCGTACCGCTGCTTTCAGTTTCCGATCTGATGCTGATGCCCAGCAATGCGGAATCGTTCGGGCTTGCTGCCCTCGAAGCTATGGCTTGTGGGGTGCCGGTGATTGTTACTGATGCTGGAGGATTTCCGGAATTTATCGTTCATGACAAACACGGATACCTTGTCGCTCCGGGCAATGTGGATCTTATGGCGGAAAAGTCTCTGGATCTGCTTCTGGATGAGGAACTCAGAATGCGTTTTTCACGTGCGTGTGTCGAACAAGCACGGAAATACCATATTTCCATGCTTGTCGAACAGTATGAGCAGTTTTACAGCCGGCTTCTTGATACAGAGGCGGGCGTCACGGGTCAGTAGCGTTTGGTGGGAAGCAGAACGCTGCGGTACTCTTCAAGGTTCTCCAGAACCGTGCCTGTTCCTCTTGCAACCGCAGTCAGCGGATCTTCGCTGATGTGGACGGCAAGTTTTGTTTCGTCATGAATTTTTTTGTCGAGTCCCTTGATCAATGCGCCGCCGCCAGCAAGGAAGAGCCCCCTGTCGAGAACGTCTGCTGAAAGCTCAGGTTTGGTGACCTCAAGACATTTCTTGATTGATGTGATGATCTGGCTGATCGGCGTTGCAATTGCCTCTCTGATTGTCGGGGAGTTGATTTCGCGCTCTTCAGGCAGTGCGGTAACCAGGTTGCGACCTCTGACGGTCATCGTCAGTTCCTTGTCAAGCTTCGTGGCAGAAGCGATCCTGATTTTAACCTCTTCGGCAGTGCGCTCACCGATGGCGAGATTGTAGGTTTTTCTGAAGTGACGGATAATTGAGTTGGTGATATCCGTACCAGCGACACGCAGCGATTCGCCTGAAGCAATACCTCCAAGGGAGATGACGGCGATTTCTGTTGTTCCTCCGCCGATATCGACAACCATGTTACCCATAGGCTCCTTGACATCGATGCCGATGCCGATGGCTGCGGCCATTGGTTCTGCAACCAGGTAAACCTCTTTTGCTCCGATATGTTCTGCTGAATCACGGACGGCACGTTTTTCGACTTCGGTGATTCCCGAAGGGATGCCGATGACCATTCTGCGTATGCCGATCGAGAACTGGGACTTTGTCTTTTTAATCAGTCCCTTGATCAGCTCTTCAGTTGCTTCGTAGTCGGCAATGACTCCGTTGGCAAGAGGTTTGATGGTGATAATGCCGGGATGGGTTTTTTCGTGCATGAGCAGAGCGTCCTGCCCGATGGCAACGACTTTTCCCGTATTTCGTTCTCGTGCAACAATAGATGGTTCATTTAAAACAACGCCTTTGTCACGGATAAAAACCAGTGTGTTTGCTGTTCCGAGATCTATCGCAATATCCCTGAATAAATAGCCTAAAAAACTCATTGTTTCGCTTTCTGTCTGTAAAGAGTGTATGTGGTAGTGTCAACCTTGCGGAAAAGATGCTTCGGCAGGCTGGTTTTGGCGATCTGAACTCAGGTCTGAACCTGACTGCACGATGAATTCATAAAGTACTTAATGCAATGCTCATTTCAAATGAAAATCATTGTGCGCCAAACCCTTTTTTACGGTCTGAAAAGAGGAACCAAACTAGAGGAAGTGGTTTCCGGAAATGCTCTGTTTGCGTTACATTAGTGGAACTGCTGATGATATCGTGAATTTTATAAATGAGCTTTGCCCGTGTTACCGATATTTTCCTATCCCGAAGAACAATCTGATTTTCAGCGGCATCTGAGCCGTAGCGTGACGTTTGAGCCCGAGGTTCAGCGTGTCGTTCAGGATATTCTTTCCGATGTCGCACAGCGCGGCGACGTCGCCCTGCTTGATTACACCGAAAAATTTCAGGGTATCCGGCCTGAAGCCTTCATGGTTTCACAAGAAGAGATCGAGCAGGCGTATCTGGCTGCCGACAGGGCGTTTGTCGTCGTTCTCGAAGAGGCATATGACAATATCACTGGTTTTCACCGTCACGAAATCGATAAGAGTTTCTTTTACGAGGCAGGCAATCGGGTTATTCTCGGCCAGAGGGTGACTCCTATCGAGCGCGTTATGCTCTATGTTCCCGGCGGCAAGGCGGCTTATCCCTCCTCACTTCTGATGAATGTCGCTCCTGCACAGGTTGCAGGTGTGAAAGAGATTTTTATTACGACGCCCTGCGATGACAACGGCAATGTCAGCGAGCATGTTCTTGTGGCTGCAAAAGTGGCCGGGATCGATACCATTTACAAATTTGGCGGTGCCCAGGCGGTGGCGGCATTTGCTTATGGGACAGAAAGCGTGCCGAAAGTCGACAAGATTACCGGGCCAGGCAACAAGTATGTCGCTCTGGCAAAGAAAGAGGTTTTCGGACATGTTTCCATCGACAGTATCGCCGGTCCTTCCGAGGTTGTCGTGATTGCCGACAGGCATGCCGATCCGGAGTTTGTCGTGCTGGATATGTTTGCTCAGGCTGAACACGACCCTGATGCGGCAGCAGTCTGTATAACCGATTCAGCTGAACTTGCCGAAGCGGTCCGGTTGCTTGCCCTCGAGAAAGTCGATACTATGGTCCGTTCGGAGGTGATCCGAAAAGCGCTTACAGCCAATGGAGCTGTCGTTGTCGTTCGTGATATGGCAGAGGCTTGCGAGGTTTCCAATATGCTTGCTCCCGAGCATCTTGAACTGCATGTTCGTAACAGCTGGGAGATCCTTTCCGATCTGAAGCATGCAGGTGCGATTTTTATGGGTGATTACTCCTGTGAAACTATTGGTGATTACTATGCCGGCCCAAATCACACCCTTCCAACCAACGGTACCGCTCGCTTTTTCTCTCCGCTTTCGGTGCGTGATTTTGTCAAATATTCATCTATTATTTCCTATTCAGCACAGGAACTTGCCAGAACAGGGGAACGCATCGCGGCGTTTGCTGATCATGAAGGCCTGCAGGCGCATGCAGAGGCTGTGAGGGCGAGGTTGAGAAAGCTATGAATGTCAGCGATTTTGACTATGAGCTTCCTGAAAGCAGCATAGCGCTCTATCCTCCTGCGGAGCGTGGTACAACCCGGCTTGAGGTGCTCTGTCGCGAGACCGGAAGCATTACTCATGCCCGGTATGCAGACCTGCACCGTTTTCTCGAACCGGGCGATCTTCTTGTGCTCAACAATACCAGGGTCATTCTTGCCCGTCTTTTTGCCAGTAAGAAAACAGGCGCTAAAATTGAGCTGGTCCTGCTTGAAAAGCATGAGCGCGATCAGAACCTCGTCATGTACAGAGGGCGTTTGAAGAGAGGCGATATTCTGATCTCGCACGGGGAGGAACTGCTTGTTGATTCTCTTGTCGGCAACGGTATTGCGTCCGTCTCCTGTCTATCGGGTCGACAGATCGCCTCCTTTTTTCAGGAGTTTGCCGAAGTGCCGATCCCTCCCTATCTGCGGCGGGATGCTGAAGAGGTTGACCGCGAGCGATATCAGACGGTGTTTGCCGAAATTCCCGGATCTGTTGCGGCCCCGACGGCATCGCTTAACATGACACCGGAGCTTATCGATACGCTCCGCCTGAAAGGAGTGCAGATCGCATCGATAACCCTGCACGTGGGTTTGGGAACCTTCATGCCTATTCGCGTTGATGATCTTGCATCTCATGTGATGCACCGCGAGTACTACGATATTCCAGTCAGTGTTGTTTCGGCAATCAGAGATGCGCGTGATCGTCGAAAGAGGGTGATTGCCGTCGGAACGACCGTTACCAGGGCACTGGAACATGCGTCTCAAACGGTGCTCCATACCAATCCCGTTATGCCGGTACGCGGCGAAGCCGATATTTTTATCTATCCGGGGTATCAATTTCAGACCATAGACGCTCTTGTAACCAACTACCACGCTCCCCGTTCAACCGTGCTTATGCTGACGGCTGCTTTTGCAGGGTGGGATTTGCTTCGCAAGGGCTACCAGGAGGCTCTCCAGAATGACTATCGTTTCCTGAGTTACGGCGACAGTATGCTGATTGTATAGATTTTCCTGTACGCTCATTCTGTTGTTGTATCCCATCGGGCCAGTGTTCTGATTTCCTGCATCAGGCTTCATTCGTTGCATTTTTCACGGGAGTATGCTAAATTTACCGTTTTGCCCCTTGCTTGCGGTGCAAAACTGTATCCTACCTTTTTTATTTGAAAAAGATTTTCGTTCGTCAATAATAAAATCTATAGAGGAGACTACGTAATGGGTCTTGTAAGTGAGTATCGTTTGCATACTGAAGAACGGGCCGGGAGCGGCATTCCTCCGCTGCCTCTGACCGCAGCCCAGGCTCGCGAACTGATCGAGCTTCTGAAGCAGGATCAGGTTGCAGAACAGGAGTATCTGCTGGAGCTGTTTTGTGAACATATCAGCCCCGGTGTTGATGATGCCGCTTTCGAAAAAGCAGCTTTTCTCGATCAAATCGTCAAAGGGGAAACGTCATGCAGCGCGATAGCTCCCGTTGAAGCAGTCAATATTCTCGGGACCATGCTCGGTGGCTACAACGTCAAGCCTCTTGTGGACGCATTGTCTTCCGAGGATGCTGCAATTGCTTCAGCGGCAGCGGAGATGCTGAAAAAAACGCTTCTGGTCTATGAGTCATTCGAAGCGGTGGCCAAACTTTCCTCATCGAACAGCTATGCCAAAGAGGTAATGGAGTCATGGGCTGCAGCGGAGTGGTTTACTTCCAGGCCGGCAATTGCCGAAAAAATGACCCTGACCGTGTTCAAGGTCCCTGGTGAAACCAATACGGACGATCTGTCTCCCGCAAGTGAAGCCTTTACCCGCAGCGATATTCCATTACATGCGCTCAGCATGCTTGGCTCAAAGATGGATGATCCTATCGGAACAATCGAATCCCTGAAAGAGAATGGCCATCCGATTGCGTTTGTCGGCGATGTCGTTGGTACCGGATCAAGCCGCAAGTCAGGCATCAACTCGGTTCAGTGGCACATTGGTGAAAACATTCCAGCTGTTCCCAATAAGCGTACCGGCGGGGTTGTTATCGGCGGGATTATTGCTCCGATATTCTTCAATACTGCTGAAGATTCCGGCGCATTGCCGATTCAGGCCGATGTGAACGCCATGGAAACCGGAGATGTGATCGATCTGTATCCCTATGAAGGAAAGATTGAAAAGAACGGAGAGGTTATTGCCGAGTTCACCCTCGAACCAAATACACTGGCAGACGAGGTCAGGGCAGGGGGACGTATCCCGCTTATTATCGGTCGCACATTGACCCGCCAGGCACGCGAGGCCCTTGGCCTTGGTGAAGCAGATGTCTTCAAGGCTCCCGATCAGCCTGCCGATAGCGGAAAAGGATATACTCTTGCACAGAAAATGATCGGTAAGGCATGTGGTCTTCCCGGTGTACGTCCTGGTATGTATGTCGAGCCTGAGACGCTTACCGTCGGCTCGCAGGATACCACAGGCGCTATGACACGCGATGAGATCAAGGAACTCGCAGCCCTGAGCTTCGGTGCAGATCTCGTCATGCAGAGCTTCTGCCATACTGCGGCATATCCCAAGCCATCTGATGTCAAGATGCACCAGACTCTGCCGTATTTTATTATGAGCCGTGGCGGTGTTGCACTGCGTCCCGGAGATGGTGTAATTCATACATGGTTAAACAGGATGGTGCTGCCCGATACGCTCGGAACCGGAGCAGATTCCCATACCCGTTTCCCGATCGGCATCTCGTTCCCCGGAGGTTCCGGACTTGTCGCTTTTGCCGGTGTGACAGGGTCGATGCCTCTCAACGTTCCTGAGTCTGTTCTTGTTCGTTTCAAGGGAGAACGCCGTGAGGGTATAACGCTTCGTGATCTTGTCAACGCTATTCCGTATCAGGCTATAGGAAAGGGGCTTTTGACGGTCGAGAAAAAAGGCAAGAAAAATATTTTTGCCGGCAGGATTCTTGAAATTGAAGGTCTGCCGGATCTGAAGGTTGAACAGGCTTTTGAACTCAGTGATGCTTCCGCTGAACGAAGTGCGGCGGCATGTACCGTCAGGCTCGACAAAGAACCGGTTATTGAGTATCTCAACTCCAATATCAAGCTGCTCGAACAGATGATCGACAACGGATACGGTGACCCTGACACGCTTCGTCGGAGAATCGGTAAGATGCAGGAGTGGCTTCTAAATCCGACGTTGATGGAGCCCGATACAGATGCCGAATACGCAGCTGTTATCGAGATCGATATGAGCCAGATCCAGGAGCCGATTCTCGCCTGCCCGAATGATCCTGATGATGTCGCGACACTTTCGGAGGTTCTTGCCGATGAGAAGAGGCCCAAGAATGTCGATGAGGTGTTTGTCGGAAGCTGCATGACCAATATCGGTCACTTCCGTGCGCTTGGAGAGGTCCTCAAGGGAAAAGGACAGGCTGCAGCGAGATTGTGGGTTGTTCCGCCGACCAAGATGGATATGAAAATGCTCATCGAGGAAGGCTATTACTCAATCTATGGCGCAGCTGGAGCCAGGACCGAAATTCCAGGCTGTTCTCTTTGTATGGGCAACCAGGCCCGCGTTGCAGACAATGCCGTGGTTTTTTCGACCAGTACGAGAAACTTCGATAACCGTATGGGCAAAGACGCTCAGGTCTATCTGGGTTCAGCTGAGCTTGCCGCTGTCTGCGCACTGCTCGGACATCTTCCCGAAAAGGACGAATACTTCGATATCGTCAGCTCGACGCTTGCAAAAGGACAGGAGGATATTTACCGCTACCTCAATTTCCATGAGGTGAGCGGGGAGCAGCTTCAGGTTCTCGTCGACTGATCGTGATTTTTTTACGATAGTCTTTACTGTTTTTCTGGCGGAATATGAAGAATATTTTACATATTCCGCCTGTCAGTGAGCTTTTGAAAAATCACTGTTTTTCTTTAATATAGTGTAGCTGTAGATGCTGCAGGATATAGTTAACTAACCTATCAAATCGGAATTTTATCATGAAAAAGCTTTTCATTTTCCTTTTTCTCGCCAGCTCTGTCTCCTTCATCGGCTGTACCCCAAAAGCTGAGCAGGCAAACGAAGAGGCAGTCCAGCAGGAGGCCGTAGAGGCAACTGAAGAAGCTGCTGAAGCAACAGAAGAAGCTGCTGCAGTTACCGAGGAAGCTGCTGAAGCAGTAACAGAAGAGGCTGCTGAGGCTGCTGACGAAGCTGCTGCTGCAGTGGAAGAGGCTGCTGACGAAGCTGCTGAGGCAGTAAAAGACGCAGCTTCTCACTAAGGCAAGGTTTTTGCTGTTGACACACAAAAAGGAGATAAGGTATGCTTATCTCCTTTTTTTTGTGCTTTATGAAAAGCGGGAGCCTGTATGAAGCCCGCATCTCCTCTCGTTTTTGAATCTGATGATGGAGTCTCAAGCAACGCGTTATGATGGTACCACAAGAAGCTGAAAAAATTATACAAGCCTACACTGCCGTTCTCGGCAGCGGAACAGATGGTGGCGTGGCAAGAAAACTTTCTTCGCTCCCATGCTCAAAATGCAGAATCCGGTATGCCTATTATGTTTATCTCACCTATCTGACTGAACACGGGGAGCAGTACAAGGAACTGATTGACAAGATCATGGTTACCTATGCTGCGTTACCCCAATTCATCCCTGATCAGGAAGCCGAAATCGTCAACAGTATTTTTGCCGGAAAAAGGAATCAGACAGCTATCACTGATGAAGAAACAAAGAGGTATGCTGACTTCCACAATAAGGCATTTGATCCTGGACAGTTGGTCGAGATAGAAGCATTTGTTCATGAATGCTTCATGATGAAGGCAAAGCAGAATTGATTATCCGGTCTCCGACCGGGAACTAAACCACGTTATTCTTATAATTATGGCGTGGTTTTTTTCTTGCCTGAAGCGCTCATCACTTTGCGGACTATCGGGTTTTAGGAGAGAGAATTGCGAAGAACGATGCTGAAGGGAGTGATATGAATAGCGTTCTTATGTAAAAAATCAGGCCAATACAAAGGTTTGATGATGGACAAAGGCCGCCAGAGAGCGCTGTTTTGTTGTATGTATGGCAATTATGGCAGCAATAGAAAAAGCCTTGTAACATATTCTGCTACAAGGCTTCCAGAGTGCTGAGGAGGTAGGACTCGAACCTACAATTGCCTGATCCAGAATCAGGTGCCTTACCAATTTGGCCACTCCCCAAAAAACAGCACGTCTTCTTTGATTCCTTGAAAAAGTGCTTGTACACCCGAAGGGAGTCGAACCCCTAACCTCCTGATCCGTAGTCAGACGCTCTATCCAATTGAGCTACGGGTGCATACGAGAGCGGCAGTTTTTACTGTCGCTCTTTTTTCTGTAGCGTGTACGGGATTCGAACCCGTGATCTCCGCCTTGAGAGGGCGGTGTCCTGGGCCACTAGACGAACACGCCATGACAACTAAAGCCAGGGGCTTGTGGGCCCTGTAGGACTTGAACCTACGACCGAGCGATTATGAGTCGCTTGCTCTAACCAACTGAGCTAAGGGCCCGGCCAACGTCCGGCTTCAGAGTTTGTTAATATACATTATTGAGGAAAATATACAAGACCTTCATGCGTTTTTCTGTAAAATTTTATGTGCTGAACTCCTGATAATTTTCTCTTTGTATATCAGCGCCGAGATGACGTAATTTTTCTTCAATTTTTTCGTAACCACGGTCAAGGTGATAGACTCGGAGTACCTCTGTGGTCCCTTGGGCGACCAGTCCTGCCAGAACAAGGCATGCAGAGGCTCGAAGATCTGTAGACATGACCGTTGTGCCGGTCAGTAACTGAGGCCCGTGCACGATAGCTTCATTGTTATTAATCTCTATTTTTGCTCCCAGACGGTTGAGTTCCGGGATATGATTGAATCGTTCGTGATAGACTTTGTCAATGATCCGGCTGCTTCCGTTTGCCTGGGTCATGAGGGCGATCCACTGTGCCTGCATATCTGTCGGGAAAAAGGGGTAGGGACTGGCGATGATATCTGTCGGCTCAAGCCTGTCCGGGCTCTGAAGTGTCAGAGAGTCATCATCGATGGTGATCCGACAGCCTGCCTGTTTGAATTTTTTCAGGACTGCGCCCATGTGAGTATGGTCGATACCGGTGATAGATATAGTTCCTTTGGTGATGGCTGCGGCGGCAAGAAGGGTTCCTGCTTCGATACGGTCGAAAATATTGGTGAATGCGACCGGATGGAGCGAAGGGACGCCTTCAATGGTGAGTGCCGTTGTTCCTGCACCCTTGATGTCAGCTCCCATGGCCATAAGAAAGTCGCAGAGGGCAGTGATTTCGGGCTCTATCGATGCGTTGGTGATGGTTGTCGTTCCTTCAGCCAGGGATGCGGCCATCAATGCATTGCCTGTTGCTCCAACTGAAGAGACGGGAAACTCTATATGTCCTCCAGTAAGACGTCCTTTGGCGATGGAGGCCTCGATATAGCCGTTTTTTATGGAAATAGATGCGCCCAGTTTTTCCATTGCCATCAGATGGAGGTCAATCGGTCGCGGTCCGAATGCGCAACCACCAGGCAGCGATACTTCAGCTCGTCCAAACCGGGCAAGCAGAGGCCCGAGTACATAGATCGAAGCTCTCATTTTTTTGACGAGTTCATAAGGAGCCTGGATAGCTCGAAGGTTTTGGGTGCTGACGCTCAGTCTCGATCCGTTGTATGAGATATCGGCGCCGAGGTATGCCAGCAGTTCCTGAAATGTTCGTGTGTCTTTAAGGTCCGGGATCCTTTCCAGCCTACAGGTTCCATTGTCGCACAGGAGTGTGGCTGCAATAAGGGGTAGTGCAGAGTTTTTCGAGCCGGACGCTGCCACCGATCCGGTGAGGCGATGTCCTCCATTGATAACCAGTTTATCCATACAAGATCTCTTAAAATGTCAAAGCTGTTATTTACTTATTTCACCCTGATAAAAGCAAGTTCTTTCATGCTCTTTTCTGTTACGGGCAGCCTTATGATGGCGTTGTCCTGATCTGTTCTGACCATGGCGATTGCTTTGCTTTGTGGTGGGAGATCCCCAAACGTCCTATTCGGTGGGCATTTGTGCTGCTGTATCGGGTGCTATCGGCTGAAGGGCGATCTCTTTATCATCGTTTGCGGCTAATAGCTGTTATGTTATCTTATCTGAAATCAGTCCTGTTTTATCCACAGTGTATGTGCGGTTCCGGTTCCGGTTCTGTACTGCTAACCTTATACTATAGATGGAGTTGAGCCGTTGAAACCATTGCGAAGAAATAGAGCCGTTCTTCTTTCTCTTGTGTGTTTTTGTTCACTGTTACTGGCAGTGTTTGCCCCTGCGTCTGCTATGGCTAATGAAGAGATTGACAGGATTCTCAACGAGCGCAAGGCTCTTGAAAAAAATGTCGGCAGTCTGAAAAAGCAGTTGAAAGAGTATCAGGCAAAACTTCAGAAAGCCAATAAAAAGGAGAAGCAGTCTCTTGATGCCGTAAAGAACTTTAATACGCAGATCACTCTTCTTCAGGAGCTGGTTAAAAAGAATAACGAACAACTTCGTGTGCAGGACAGGGAGATCAGGGTTCTCAGAGAGCAACTCAAGGATAACGACCGCCATCATAAGCGCATTGCAGAGGACTTTCAGCGCATCGCTGTAGCCGTCTATAAAAACGGTCCGCAGCAGGATGTTGAACTTCTTTTTGCTTCCCGCTCCCTGAACCAGGCAATTATGCGCGCCCAATACATGGGTTTTTTTTCTCAGTCTGTCATGAAAACTGTTCAGGATCTTCATAGTATAGCCTCTCAGCTCGAGGAGAACCGCAAGAGTCTTGAGCGGAGTTATCGGAAGAAATCAGGGGTTCTGAAGGAACAGAAAGGTCAGATGAAGTCTGTTTCAAAAAAGAAGCAGCAGAAAGAGGTGGCTCTCAATAACCTGAAGAAAGACAAAAAGAAGTTTGCAGCAACCATTCAGGCGAACCGGAAAAAACTTCAGAAACTTCAGACTAAAATTGAAGAACTGATTCAGGCTGAGCAGCTGGCCGTTGAAAAAGAGCGTGAGCGATTGCGTCAGGAGGCCGAACGCCGCCGTCTGGCTGGCGAGGCTCCGCTGGTCGATATGGCCGAGGCCGAGCTGGCAGGCATTTCAATTGATTTTGACAAGGCGGCAGGGCAGTTGGCATGGCCGGTAGAGCATGGGGCGGTTATCCGCAAGTTCGGCAATACCCGGGATCCGGATCTCAACATCGTTACCACAAGCAACGGTATCGATATTTCTGCAGCGACAGGAACGCCTGTGAAAGCGGTTTCGGGTGGGATTATTTCGCAGGTAACCTATATGCCTACCTTCGGCAACATTGTTCTCATCCGTCATGCGAAATCCTATTTGACTGTTTACGCCAACCTTGCCAGGATAGCAGTCGCAAAAAACGATCTTGTCATGGCGGGCGAGGTTATTGGCACAACGGGATCAATGCCGGAGGGAGGTTCTTTGATCCACTTTGAGCTTTGGAAAGGAAAAGTGAAGTTAAACCCTGAACTATGGCTGAAAAAATAAGTTCGACATGGGACTGAAACAGTTATTGATGGTATTTCGAGCGGTTATGCTCCAGCCCCGGTTGTTCTGGAAGAACTTCAGGGACGGAGGCGAGTATGAAGCATTCGATCCCCTCAGGGATTACGCTGTTGCGATTATCGCACTGGTCCAGCTGGTGAAATTTCCTCTTATCGGAGAGCCTCGGCCTGCGATGATCTATGCGTTGTTTAATTTCATTCTTGATATCGTCATTCTGTATCTGCTGTCGGGGATTTTCAACACTGTTGCCAGTCGGATGAAGGATGGGAGTGGAGCTGCTTGTATGCAGGTGATTCCTTGTTTTGCGCTGACTCCGTTCTGGCTTGTCGAACCGTTTTTCTTCGCAGGGTTCTGGGGATGGTTTTTTGCGGCATCGGGTATTTTCTATACGCTTGTTCTGTTCCGGCTTGCCCTTTTGAAATGCACCGGGCCGGATGAGCGACTTGTAACCCGTACACTTTTTGCGCTTCAGTTTGCCCCGGCCGGTGCGATGGTTTTGGCCGTTTTTCTGCAACGGGCGGTTATTCAACTTATATCAAGGTAATTACAGATGGCAATAGGCAATGGACTTGATTTGAATTATGCTCTCGTTGAAGAGATGCTTGTGACATTTCTTCAAAACGAGATCCGGAAATTTGGTTTTACATCGGCAGTCCTGGGCCTGTCGGGCGGTATTGATTCTGCTGTTGTCTGTGAACTTGCTTCCAGAGCTCTTGGTCCCGAGAACGTTCTTGCCGTGATGATGCCCTACAGGAGCAGCAGTCAGGCAAGTATCGATCATGCCCGTTTGATGGTAGATAAAACCGGCGTGAACGCGGAAGTGGCGGATATCAGTGCCGTGGTTGATGCATTTTTCAGCGGAAGGCAAGAGGCTTCACGTCTCCGGAAGGGAAATATCATGGCCAGGTCAAGGATGCTGTTTCTCTATGATATTTCTGCCAGGGATGGCCGGCTGGTGATCGGAACAAGCAATAAAACCGAGCTTCTTCTTGGATATGGAACCCTGTTCGGGGATATGGCTTCTGCTATCAATCCTGTTGGTGATCTCTATAAAACGCAGTTATGGGGGCTTGCGCGGCATCTCGATATTCCGGATGAACTCGTTTCCAAACCGCCGTCGGCCGATCTCTGGGAAGGCCAGTGCGACGAGGAGGATCTTGGGTTCAGTTATCAGGAGGTTGACGATCTGCTCTACATGATGCTGGAAAAACGTCTTGACAGAGCGACGATTATTGGTCTGGGGTGGGATAGCTCGCTGTATGACCGGGTCAGAACAATGGTCATCAGGAACCAGTATAAGCGGATGATGCCTGTTATTGCTAAAATATCATCCAGAACCCCCGGCATCGATTTCAGGTATGCCAGGGACTGGCAGGCAACTGTCTGACCGGGTTGTTCAGAACGACCGCAGTTCGGTATCGATGAGAAAGTGTTTGTCGTCTTTCGACGGGTAGTCGGTCGTATAGTGCAACCCGCGCGATTCTCTTCTTTTTATGGCACTTTCAATGATAAGGCTTGCGACTTTGATAATGTTTCGCAGTTCAAGAATCTCTGTCGTGATCCGTGTTCGTTTATAGTAGGCTTCTGTTTCCTCTTTCAGGAATTCGATTCTCCGTTTTGCTCTCTGAAGTCTCAGGTCGCTGCGGACAATGCCGACGTAGTCGTTCATAACCTGCTGAGCTTCTTTTTTATTGTGAGAAACAAGAATCCACTCTTCAGGGTTGGTCGTCCCGCTGTCGTCCCAGTCCGGGAATGGGAGGTTATTGTGAATGGTGTGCAGCGTCTGCTTGATATCCTTATAGGACCTGTAGGCGAACACCAGCGCTTCAAGCAGTGAATTGCTGGCAAGCCTGTTGGCTCCGTGGACGCCGGTGCAGCTTGTTTCTCCACAGGCGTACAGGCGATTGATTGAGCTGCGTCCTACATCGTCGGTTTTTATGCCGCCGCATGAGTAATGCGCTGCCGGGACAACGGGGATCATCTCTTTTGTCATGTCAATACCGAATTCCAGACAGGTCTCATAAATATTCGGGAAATGCTGGATGGTTTTTTCTGGCTCAAGATGGGTTACATCGAGAAAGACGCATTCATCCCCTGTCTTTTTCATTTCAGAGTCTATAGCCCGGGCGACGATATCGCGGGGCGCGAGATTTTCTCTGGGGTCATATTTTTTCATGAATGCCTGGCCGTTTTTAAGCCGCAGAATGCCCCCGAACCCCCTTACCGCTTCAGAGATAAGGAATGATTTTGCTTTGGGGTGAAAGAGTGATGTCGGGTGAAACTGTATGAACTCCATGTTTGCGATCAACGCACCTGCGCGATAGGCCATGGCGATTCCGTCGCCGGTGGCGATATCAGGATTGGTGGTGTGAAGATAGACATGGCCGAGCCCGCCCGAGGCAAGCATGGTGACTTTCGAAAGAACTTTTTTGAGCTTCCGGTTTTGGGTATCGAGCACGAAGGCCCCATAACAGCTGATCTCGTTGGTTTTGATATGCACATGATGCTCAGTGAGCAGTTCAATGGCGAAATGGTGTTCGAGGAGGGTGATGTTGGGGTGCTGGTTGACCCGTTCGAGCAGCGCGTGTTCAACCTCCTGACCGGTGAGATCACTGGCGTGGACGATTCTTTTTCGCGAGTGTCCACCTTCACGCCCAAGGTCGAGATGGTCGTTATCGGTTGTCGTAAACTGTACGCCCAGTTCTATAAGTTTCCGGATATGCTGAGGCCCCTCGTTAACCATCACTTCAACCATCGGTTTGTTGCAGAGACCTGCTCCGGCATCGAGGGTATCATTGATATGGAGTTCAGCGCTGTCATTCTGATCAATGGTTGCTGCTATGCCTCCTTGAGCCCAGTTGGTGTTGGATTCGCAGCTCTCTTTTTTTGTGATGATGGTTACCCTGGCATGGTCGGCTATGTTCAGCGCAAAGTAGAGTCCCCCGATGCCGCTGCCGATAACCAGGACATCGGTTTGTATGTCTTCAGTCATTGAATGTGATTTGCTGATGTTACGATGAGTATTGCTTCAGGGCGCCCTGCTTTCTGCCTGCAGTCAATTCCAGTATGAGCACGAGGCCGACACCCGTTACCATGAGCAGAATAACCGGCAGGAGCTGCGGGTCGGCATTGGTCATGGTGTGAAAGTTCCCGGGAAGAACGTTTTTTGAGAAGAGCAGAGCTTTTTCACTGTCTGCCATTGCCTGGCCAGGTATTTGCCAGGGCCATACTTTTGTCAGTGAGCCGAGCATGAAGCCGGCAAGAAGCAGCATGGTCTGATCGTGAAAATTGTGGAGCAATTTTGACAGTATTCTTGAAAATCCTGTCAGACCTACAGCGCATCCTGTTACAAAAATTGCTATGGTGATGATGTCAAATTCTCTGACAGCGTTGAGAATATAGGTGTATTTACCGAGAAGCAGCAGGATGAAACTTCCCGATATGCCCGGAAGGATCATAGCAGTAATGGCGATAATGCCCGATAAGAAGATAAACCACCAGGTTTCGGGTGTTGTTACCGGGCTGAGTGACGTAATAAGGAGGGCGACGAGGATTCCTGCTGCACCGGAAAGATATGACGACACTGAATGGGTTCTTGCCTTTCCTGCTATGATGACTGCGGAAGCAAGGATGAGGCCGAAGAAAAACGAGAACAGCAGCATTGAGTGGTGCTCGAGAAGATAGATGATCGTGTTGGCCAGTGTTACGATGCTGATCACTATCCCGATGAGAAGGCTTAATAGAAAATTTCCATTGATGTGCTGCCAGAACGAGCGCACTTCCATTCTGAACAGTTTTTTGAATGCCAGACCGTTGATCGACTGGAGGGCATTGATAAGCGCTTCGTAGATACCTGTAATAAAGGCGATCGTTCCTCCCGAAACGCCAGGAATGATATCGGCTGCTCCCATCAGTATGCCTTTTGCAGTGACCGGTGCATATTGAATGACTCGGTTGAGCATGGTATGAGGATGATTGTGTTACAGGATGTTCAGGTTTTTTTGCTGAGGTGCCGTAATGCGCTTATGAGAATGATAACGATACCAGCCAGAATAATATAGTGAACATAATCAACAAGGTCAGGAAAGATTGTCGCAAGAAAATAGCCTATCAGGGTAAAACAGAGTACCCAGGTCGATGCCCCGGTAACGCTGTAGAAAAGAAAAACAGGATAGGGCATAGCGGCAACACCGGCAAGGGTTGTTGTGAAGCTTCTGACAACAGGAACGAAGCGTGCAAGAAAAACTGCCTTGGAACCATGCTTTTCGTAAAATCGTTCTGTTTTTTCCACGTGTTCCTTTCTGAAAAAAAGCGTTTCATTTTTTTTGAAAAATGCTCGTTGAAGCCGCGTACCGATAAAGTAGCCTGTCGAGTCTCCAAGGATAGCTCCACAGCAGAGGGTGGCTATGACCAGCGAGATGTCGAGTTTGCCTGACGCAGCAATCAGGCCTGCAGTGATAAGCAGTGAGTCGCCCGGCAGAAAAAAACCGGCGAAGAGACCTGTTTCTGCAAAAACAATGGCAAAAAGAAGCGCGTATCCTCCCCAGAGAATGAGTTCGTCGAGGGTTTGAACATGCTGAAGAGAGGAAAAAATACTCATGCGCTGGCAGTGAAAGAGGTTTTCGAGGGAGCAGGAGAACGATGGAAAGAGAAAAAAAACGTCTTCCTCCTGCGTTGTTCTGCAGGAGGAATTTGTTGTACGATCTTACGACTGCCGTGTCAGGGGAGGAGCACTGCGCAAGCGATGACGGTAGTCCATAGACCGTTCTGACCTTCGGCTGACTGGGTGATATTGAACGAATTGATTATTTTTCCGCTCATTTTGTAAATACCTTCACGTTCGTCCCAGTCCTTGTTCGGGTCGAATTCGATGCCGAGTGTTGTTGCCAGCATCGTTGCAGCAAGGTCTTCGGCGTATTCACCGGACTGCTCTTCTGTCTGGCCATAAGGATGGTGTTCAGACAGGTAGCCATAGACCGATTCATCGGCAGGTAACGCGACACCGATTGAAGAGGCTATCAGACGGCCGTGTTCGTTGGTGGAGTTTCTTGCCATGACGGCAAAAGTGATTTCTCCCGGTGAGAGTGATTTGAGTCCTTCTTCAACGCTGATACGTTCGCATTGAGGAGGGAAAATGCTGGACACGGTGACCAGATTACATTTTTCAATCTTTGCTTCTCTCAGAGCGAGCTCAAAAGAGGAGAGATACTCCTTGTGTCTTCCAACACCCTTGGTGAAAAACACTTTAGTAGGGACAAATGACAACGCCTTGCTCCTCCGGATAAGGTTAATAAATGATAGGCTGAAACTCAGCAATAATAGGAAAAAGCACCCTCATTCAAAATCTTTTTTTTGCATGACTTTGAAAAATTTTCTTTTGCCTGCTTTGATGATTTTCGGCGTGTCGTTCAGTTCGACTTCATAATCGATTGAGCTGATTTTTTCGTCATCGATCTGGATTGCATTCTGCTGAATCAGGCGTCTGGCTTCACTTTTTGATCCAACGGCTTGAAGCTCTCCAAGAAGTTCGACGAGCTGCATGGTTGAAGACCTGAAGGTAAATACCTCTATGTTTTCAGGCGCCTTTTTCTGAACGAACACCCTGTCGAAATGTTCTTCTGCTTTGACGGCATCAGTATCGCAGTGGTAGAGGGCGACCAGTTCTCTTGCCAATGTTCTTTTGGCTTCTCTCGGATTCTGACGGATGATTTCCATAAACAGTTTTATTGACTGTCTCGGTTGAGGGACAAGCAGCTTGAACCATGTTTCAATGAGGCTGTCCGGGATGGAGAGGGTTTTGCCGTAGACGTCCTGGGCGCTGTCGGTAAAGGAGATTGCGTTGCCAAGGGATTTTGACATTTTTTCGTCACCGAAGGTCCCGACGAGAAGAGGCATGGTGATGCAGACCTGCGGATCGATATGGTACTCTCTCTGGAGATCTCTTCCGACCAGAAGGTTGAATTTCTGGTCTGTCCCTCCAAGTTCGATGTCGTTTTTCAGGTGGACGGAGTCCATTCCCTGAGCCAGCGGGTAGAGAAATTCATGTATTGAAATGGGCTCACAGGACTGGTAGCGGCGCTCAAAGTCATCTCTTTCAAGCATTCTTGCCACCGTATAGTGGCTTGAGAGCCTTATGACGTCGGAAAAGGTCATTTTTCCGAGCCACTCCGAATTGTAACAGATGGTTGTTTTTTCCGGGTCAAGGATTTTCGATGCCTGCTCAAAATAGGTTTCTCCGTTCTCTCTGGCTTCTTGAGCAGATAACTGTGGACGGGTTTTGCTTTTTCCCGACGGATCGCCGATCATGGCGGTAAAGTCTCCGATGATGAGGATTGCTTCATGGCCAAGGTCCTGAAAATCGCGGAGCTTGCGCAGTACGACCGAGTGGCCGAGATGGAGATCGGGACGCGAGGGATCTGCCCCGAGTTTAACCTTCAGTGGTTTTCCGGTTTTTATGCTCTTGTCGAGTTTTTTTTCGAGCTCTTCTTCACTGATGACCTCGACGGTGTTATTGATAATGAGATCGAGTTGTTCTTTGATCGGTGGAAAAGTCATAAATAGGTCAGGCTTTTTTAATATTGATGTTTAAGTCGTTGCAGCTGACGCTCCGCATCCCTGTTTTTGATAGACTCTCGTTTATCGAAAAGTTTTTTTCCTTTTGCGATACCCAGTTCGATTTTAAGCATTCCGCGGCTGTTAAAAAACGCTTTCAGGGGGATCAGGGTCAGCCCTTTTTCATGCAGTTTCGATTGGATTTTGATGATCTCGCTTTTCTGGAGAAGCAGTTTCCGGCTACGTTTGGGATCAGGCAGTTCAAGGGTATTGTGCTCGTAGGGTGTTATCTGCATGTTTTCAAGCCATACCTCACCCCGGTGAATGATGGCATAGCTTTCATTGAGACTGGCCCGTCCCAGGCGAATTGATTTAACCTCGCTTCCCTGGAGTTCAATGCCTGCCACAACTGTTTCGAGAATGGTGAACTCATGCCTTGCCTTGCGGTTCAGGATGGTGCTTACATATTGTGGTTTCTGTTGCTGTTTAGCCACGTTCTGTTTCCGTTTTCAACAGGTTTCGTAATATTCTAATGGTATCAGGTTCCCCATATTGAGCATAAGGAACGGATCAAGGTATTTTTTTATCCGTACCATCTCCAAAATGCCTTCACGGCCGAACATTTTTACCAGATATTCTGCTTTCAGTTTTCCGATTCCATGCTCTGCCGACAGGGTTCCTCCAAGCTGAAGCGCTTTATCGACGAGATCCAGGTAGAGCTTTTTTGCTTCCAGATACTCCTCATGATTTTTCGGAAGAATATTCAGATGGACATGTGCGTTACCTGCATGGCCGAAAATAATGTAACGAAAGTCTCGTTCCTGGCAACGGTTCCTGTAAAAGTCGAATAACTCTCTGAACGACGCTTCGGGAACAGCCATATCAGTGCTGATTTTGCTTTCCGCCTGATGGCTGAGCCATTCGTTGACCTGAACCGGGAGCTCGTGACGAAACGCTTTCATGGCACGTTGTTCTTCGGTGTCAAGCGCTACCCATGACTCATCAGTCATCGCATTGCATGATTCCATCAGTTCGAACCATGATTCGAGCAGCATTTCTTCTGTTTGTTCAGTTGCCTCCTGCTCAAGGAATATCGCGCCAGCTGTGTCAAGGGGGATTTCGGGATAGACATTGCGAAGAAAATTCAGCGCGTTTTTTTCGAAAAGCTCAAGCGCTCTGGGCTCTACCCCGTAGTCTCCCTGTTTTGCCCTTGAGACAAAGGAAAACAGGTCGTCAAGAGTGCTGAAATAAATCAGGAATGAGATGATTTTTTCCGGTGCAGGTCGCAGCACGAGCTCTGCCTCAAGAATGATGCCAAGGGTTCCTTCCGAGCCGATAAACAGATCAACGAGGTCCATGCCGGGAGCCGAAAAGTAACCGGCATTGTGCTTTGAGGTCGCAGGCATGCTGTAACGCGCAATGTCGAATTCGAGTGTTCTTCCTGATGGTACGTTGCAGCGGATTGTACCCGATGCATCTGCATACTGTTCTCCTCTCCGGAGATCGAGGATCTCCCCCGTGGAAAGGAGAAGTTTCAGTCGGGCGATATGGTTGCGTGTGGGGCCGTATTTCAAGGTTCTTGCCCCGGAGGAATTATTTGCGATCGTACTGCCGATGAAGCAGAGCTTTTCAGTTGGGTCGGGAGGATAGAACCAGCCGGATTCAAGGCATTTGTTTTGAATATCTTCCAGAAGAACACCAGCACCAGCTGTCAGCGTTGCCAGATTGTTGCCTGTTTCGACAATCTCACCGATATGATTGAGTTTTTCTGTCGAAATGACATAGTCTCCGAATGGTATCCTGCCTCCGGTCGTTCCTGTTGCGTTTCCTGCAATAACGAGTCGTTTGCCTGTTGTCTGTGCATCGATGACAATATCACGGACCTCATCGGCGTTTTGCGGGAAGTAGACTCCCGGGGTAGAGCCTGTTCTGATATTGCTGGTGTCTTCAAGAAATCGCTGTATTTGCGATGGATCTGTTTTAAAAAGCATTCGTCTCGTTGTTGTTGAGCTTTTTCAGACTGTCGGGGATCGCCGTCAACGCCGAATCCTGAACGTTTTGCGTGGCAATTATCCGAGCGGGAGTTGCGGCTGGTGTGGCTCTGTCGGACGTTATGGCTGCGGTTGAATCGACGGCAGTTGCTGTTGTGTCGGGCCCGTTGATGTATAAATCGATAATGTCTCGCGCTATCGGCGCGGAGATGCTGCCGCCATAGCCGGCATTTTCTACCAGAACAGCTACGGCGATCACCGGTTTTTCAACTGGAGCAAATGCGACAAACCATGCATGGTCTTTGCCGTGAGGGTTCTGCGCCGTGCCGGTTTTTCCTGCCACTCTTATGCCATCAATGGCTGCGAGCCGCCCTGTGCCTTTCTCGACAACGCCAGCCATTGATTCAGCAATGAACTCAAAGGTTTCTTCGGATACAGGCAGTTTCTCTTCCGAGAAGTCGAGTTGGACATAGTTGTCGTTTTTTGCCTCGCGGTACCCCTTGACCAGGTGAGGCTGATAGTAGGTCCCTCTGTTTGCGATTGTCGCTGTAAATGCGGCAAGCTGGAGCGGTGTTGTTCCAAGCTCTCCCTGACCGATGGAAAGGCTGACAAGGTATCCTTTTGTCCATTTGCCTTTGCCGTATCGCTTGTCGTAGTATTCAGGTGAGGGGAGCGGGGCTGAACGTTCGCCGGGAAGGTCGAGGCCTGTTGTTTTGCCAAACCCGAACATTCTGCCGTATTCTGACCATTTTTCAAAACCGACATCGAAAATCAGGTTGTAGAAGTAGGTATTGCATGATTCTATGATAGCTTTTTTCATGTCGACTGAGCCGTGCCCTTGTCCACCATGGCAGAGAAAGCGGCCTCTTCCCAACCTGAACACCCCGCTGCAGAAGATCCTTTTGTCAGGACTGATGGCCTTTGTTTCAAGTCCTGCGATAGCAAGGAGCAGCTTGTAGATGGATCCAGGAGGATATGTTGCCTGAATAGCGCGGTTGAAAAGAGGTTTTCTGGGGTCGCGTACAATTTTGCTCCATTCTTTACTGTCGGTTCTCCCGTTAAGGATTTCAAGATCGTAATCCGGTTCGCTGGCCATAGCCAGAATGCCTCCGGAGTTCGGGTCTATAGCGACGACAGCACCGGATTTTTCTGTCTTTTTCAGAAGCGTCTCGGCAAGCTCCTGAAGCCCGGTGTCCAGTGTCAGGTAGAGGTCGTTGCCATTGATGAAGGGTTCGTCTTTTTGACCATTCTCAAACTTGCCGACAACTCTTCCAACGGAGTTGACCAGTTCGTATCGGACTCCTTTGCTGCCTCGTAACGGTTCTTCATAAAATTTTTCGAGTCCCTTGCTTCCGGTTTTATCATCAGGCGTATAGCCTTTGTCGGCCATGGTTTCCAGCTGCTTTTTTGAAATGAGGTTCAGGTAGCCGAGGATATGTGACGCATTGACCGGACTGGAATATTTTCTTTTGTTCTCAACTTCGATGAGCACTCCGGGTAGCTGCCAGAGATTTTCATTCAGGCGCATCATATCCTCCTGAGCGATATCTCTGCCGACGACAACGGGAGCGAAGCGGTTGTATCGATATCCTTTCTGAATTCTCGATTCCAGTTCGTCCGGGTTGATGTTTAACAGCAGGGCCATGAGTTCCTTTCTCTCGTCGCTGAACTCCGAAGGAATCACCTTGATCGTGTAGAGTGGCTGATTGGTGACGATAATGTCGCCGTTTCTGTCGATCATACGGCCTCTCGGCGGTTGAACCCAGATTCTGCGGAGACTGTTTGCATCGGAAATCGAACCGAGTTCCTTGTACTCAAAAACCTGCAGATAGACCAGACGGGCAAAGAGAGCGACAAAAACAGCAATGACAATCAATGACACGTTCAGTGTTCTTTGCTGAATTTTATCCATTCGTCAGTTGAGAATAAAAGTATTTCTTAAAAGAAGCCTGTAGGCTATGACGGCTATGATCATATTCATCAGTGTCGCAACACCGACCGTATACAAAAGGTGCATTGTCAGTGGAAGACCGATAATATTTGCCATCAGGACTGCAATAACCTTCCCGAACAGGCTTGCCAGAAGGACGGCGGTGTAAAACATTTTTCTTTTCTGAGTAGGCGATGCATGACTGTCTTCGGGAATGTGAAAAAAACCCCCAATGAATCCTTCCAGGGTTCTGACAAGGGATTCGATACCGGGACTTCCGGTCAGAAATCCCATGATTATTCCCGATGCGAATCCGAAGGTCATGCCGGTATTTCGTCCATACTGCATGGCGATAAAAACGGTGAAAATAGTGACGAGATCAGGAAGTGCGCCGTAAAATACAATATGCGATGCCGCATAGAGCTGAATGCCGTAGAGAATCACGAGCGCGACAATATTGAAAAAAAGATTGTTTACCACCTGTGTGTACCCGGTTTCATTTCAGAATCAGATTATTGGCTGTCAGTTGTCTGCATGATGTCGATTTTTTCCTGATCGACGGTCTTCTCGGCAATAAGCACGTAGTGCAGTGAGGAGAAATCGACAGCCAGTTCTACGGTTATGTCATAAAACTGTTTTCCTTCTTCAAGCTTTACTATCCGGCCCACCGGGATTGCCTTTAACGCGAATGTGCTGAAATCAGATGTATAGATGTTTTCGTTGTTGCCAAGCGCACTGCTCAAAGGAACGTGGAGGAGTGAGGCATACCGCTCACTTTCTCCCTGCCATTGAAGAATTCCGTTCGTTCTGTTGCTGTCGGAGACGACGCTGACGCTGAAATCTGTATGGATGACAGGCATGACCCTGGAATAATTCGATGATACCATGATCACTCTGCCAATAAGTCCGTCAGGAGTAAGTACCGCCATATCTTTTCGTACGCCCTGATTTGATCCGGCGTTCACGATGAGCATATTTTCCTTGCTGTCAAATCTTCTGTCGACTACTTTTGCCGTGATGAATCTGACCGGATTCTTATCTCTGAACTCAAGGAGCTTGCGGATTTCCACCGAATCTTTCAGCATGCTTTCCTGAAACAGAACTTCAGAAAGCAGTCTGGCATTCTGCTGCATCAGCTGCTCGTTTTGCTTCGTCAACGTGAAATACTGCCCGATACCGGTTATCTTCTCAGATAAGCCTGATCGAAGCTCCATGGCTCCTGACTGGAGGCTCTGCAGTGTGGCTATCTCGTTATATCTGATGAGTATCCCTGATATGACGCAATAGATAAAAAGCAGCAGATAGCTGTTGTGCGCAATAAAATATTTGGAGACTTTCGACACTATATTGGTAATGATTTAGCTGCTGAGGCTTTAGGGTTTCTCTATTCATTTGTTGCGCGACCCGAATACGTCGTTCGTCGGTGCTCGAAATCCTCATCCCGACTTGTCGGGATTCGGGTTTCTGTGCTCCGTCGGCCTTGTTTTCAGCTCGCTCACGACAATGAATAACGCTACCCTTTATTATGAGCTGCAATAAAGCGTTCATCTTCAAGCTGAATGGTTACATGATCAATATTGTATTTTTCCTTCAACTCTCTATGAATCGGCACAAGGATATTTTGCCCTGCGTCAAGATTCTTGACAAGAAGGTGACAGCTGAGGGCGTTGACCCCGCTGGTCAGGGCCCAGACATGAAGATCGTGCAGTCCTTCGACATGCCTGAAGTTAAGCAGAGCCTCTTCAATTTCCTGAATGTCGAGCTCAGGAGGTACTGACTCCATGAGGACATCGACGGCTTCTCTGATAATTTTCAGTGCGCTTTGCACAATCAGGATTGCTATGATAAAGCTTATTATGCTGTCGATTGTCGTGATTCGGGTAAGACTGATGAGGATCGATCCTGCCACAACACCAACAGATCCGGCAAGATCGCTCAGAATGTGGATATAAGCTGCTTTGACGTTGACACTGTTTTTCTGTTCCCTGTGCAGCATGGTTGCGCTGGCTATGTTGGCAGTCAGGCCGATAATTCCGAAAACCAGCATTTGGGCGCTATCGATTTCTTTCGGCAGGGAAATTCTTTTCCACGCTTCAATGGTGATAAAAAGAGCTGTGATACAGAGAATGACTCCGTTGATGAGGGCTGCGATGATTTCGATCCGGAAATAGCCGTAGGATCTTTTTTTTGTCGATGGCCTGGCACTCAATCGGATAGCGAGATAGCTGATAGATAAGGCGAAAAGGTCTGTTGCCATATGGCCTGCATCGGCCATCAGGGCAAGGCTGCCTGACACCCACCCGCCTATCAGCTCAACAAGAAAGATGAGGCCGGTGACGCTGACAGCGAACCGAAGTCCTTTTTTGGCTTTTCTTCCTTTAAATGTTCTTTCCGACAGAACCTGTTCGTTATGTTCCATGTGCTTAACAGCATTGATTGATACCCGGCTCGGGATGGCTTGTCGCTTCGCCATGCAATCGTCCGGCAGGAGGGGGAATTGTGGTCAAGAGATCGGGATTTGCCAAGAGAGCCGAATTTTTTAAATTAACCGGTTTATATCGATGCACACAACATACTCATGACACCATTCCCGGGAAGAATGGTTGCCGTGTTTTGCTTTTCGAGTGCCTTGATAGCAGCCGCTTTGCTTACCTGCTGGTGCTCTGTAACCGGAATGCATCAGCTCAATTCAGTTGGAAAGAATCCGTTATGAGAGGGAATATAGATAAATTTATTGTTGTTGGTGACAGGGTGTTGATCAGACCGAAATCAAATGATAACAAAACCAAATCAGGTATATACCTTCCTCCCGGTGTACAGGAAAAGGAAAAGATCCAAAGTGGCTATGTGCTCAAAATTGGTCCGGGTTATCCGGTTGGACCTCCTCCACAAAGTGATGAACCATGGAAGGAGGATATTTCAACTCCGCAGTATATTCCTTTACAGGCAAGAGTCGGCGATCTTGCAGTGTTCATGCAGAACAGTGCCTATGAAATCGAGTTTGAGGAAGAGAAGTACCTTGTTGTGCCTCATGCAGCCATTCTTCTTCTTGTCAGGGAGGATGATGAACTTGAGTATTACCTGAAATAACGACCCGCGGTTTTTTCTGCCGCCCATTGCTAATAACGACGCTTACACTTTCTATCATGACAGCACTACAGCCATACACCATCCCTTCTCAGGATGACAGACAGAGCGTTCTTGCCGACAAGATCAAAAGGCTCAGAGAGGAGCGAAATGCCATTATTCTCGCCCATTACTATACCGTTCCTGAAATTCAGCAGGTTGCCGATGTCGTTGGTGACAGCCTTGCCCTGGCCCGTGCAGCCGAAACAACCGATGCAGATGTGATTGTTTTTGCAGGTGTCTATTTCATGGGAGAGACGGCAAAGATTCTCAATCCCGGAAAAACAGTGCTGATGCCTGATAATTCTGCGGGCTGTCCTCTTGCTGACAGTTGTCCGGCCGACAGATTCCGGTCTTTCAGAGAGCAGTATCCGGATGCGCTGGTGATCAGTTATATCAACTCCACGGCTGAAATCAAAGCTGAGTCGGATATCATCTGTACCTCATCGAACGCAGTCGATATCGTCAGTCAGATTCCTTCGGATAAACGAATTATTTTCGGACCGGATAGAAATCTCGGTAGTTACGTGATGCAGCAGCTTGAGCGCGAGATGATTCTTTGGCAGGGTTTCTGCTATGTTCACGAGTCGTATAGTTGGGATGTTATCGAGACGGCAGTTCGGCAGTTTCCCGATGCGCAGCTGATTGCACACCCCGAATGCCGCCGAGAGGTTCTCGATCATGCTGATTTCGTTGGTTCGACGGGCGCTTTGCTTGCCTATAGCCAAAAGAGTCCGGCTGATGCATTTATCGTAGCTACCGAGCCGGGGATCCTCTATGAGATGAAGAAACGCTCTCCGGAAAAGAGCTTTATTGCGGCTCCTAAAGATATCGTCTCTTCCCAGAGCGTCTGCAGTCAGATGAAGCAGAATACGATGGAGAACCTCTGCAATTGCCTTGAGACCATGGCCCCGCAAATTGTTGTCGACGAGACGCTGGCTGCTGGAGCGTTGAAATCAATCAGGAAAATGCTCGAGATGTCGAAATAATCCCTCAGGACTCTGTTGTGGTCGCCTGAAGTTTTTTTGATGGGTGCTGCTGGTGTGTATCCGCCTGCAGCACCCTTTGCATTTCTGTGTTCTCAGTTCCTGAAAAGAGTTTGGATATTTACAAGTATTGCCATGTTTTTTATTGATGAAGAAGGGGTGTATATTGAGAGAAAGTTCGGTCCTTTCTGCCTGTCAAGACTTGTGGGGCGGCTTATTAAGTGTTTTTATAATAATAAAATAAGGGCTTTCGGCCCTTTTTTGAGTTACATTTTTACAATTCGTTCATATAACGATACTACAACGATATACAAAGAGATACCGCTATGAAGATTTCCCGCCGTTTTACTCTGAAGGATAGCGACGTGTATGAGAAGTTTGAGTACACCCGACGGACGTCCGTGCTTCGCAACCCTGATGGTTCAAAGGTGTTTGAAATGAATGATATCGAGGTGCCGAAAGAGTGGTCTCAGGTGGCAACTGATATTCTCGCCCAGAAATATTTTCGTAAAACCGGCGTGCCCCAGCGTAATGCGAAAGGGGAGATTATCCGGGATAAAAAAGGTAATCCTGTTACCGGAAGCGAAAATTCCATCAGGCAGGTGGCTCATCGTCTCGTCGGTTGTTGGAAAGACTGGGGGGAAAAGCACAACTATTTCGACTCTCCCGATGATGCGAAGGCGTTTTACGACGAGGTGGTTTTTATGCTGATGAAGCAGATGGCTGCTCCGAACTCGCCACAATGGTTCAATACCGGTTTGCATTACGCCTATGGCATCAGCGGTCCTGCTCAGGGGCATTTTCATGTCGACCCGGAGACCGATAAGGTGTGTGAGTCCACTGACGCATACAGCCGACCGCAGGCTCACGCCTGCTTTATCCAGTCGGTCAATGACGACCTTGTCAACGATGGAGGTATTTTCGATCTTGCTATCCGTGAGGCGAGGGTTTTCAAGTTCGGCAGCGGTTCAGGCACGAACTTTTCGAATCTGCGTTCCCGCGGTGAAAAACTCAGCGGAGGCGGAACCTCTTCGGGTTTGATGAGTTTCCTCAAGATTTTCGATTCAGCAGCGGGAGCGATTAAATCAGGAGGCACAACGCGTCGTGCGGCCAAGATGGTCATTGTCGATATCGATCATCCCGATATCGAGGAGTTCATCGAGTGGAAATCACGCGAAGAGGACAAGGTCGCCTCTCTTGTTTCCGGTTCGAGGGTCTGTTCGAAATTTCTTAAAGCGATTGTTGACGAGGCGGTCAGTAACGGGACCGACCGGATGACCAATCCGAAACTCAATACGCTTGTTGTCAATGCTCTGGGCCGTGGCGTGCCGATGAGTTATATCGTCAGGGTGATCTCTCTGGTAGAACAGGGTTATACAACCCTTGATTTTGACGAGTACACGACCCATTATGAATCGGAAGCCTACCAGACCGTCAGCGGTCAGAACTCAAACAATACGGTTCGTGTGACCAATGAGTTCATGAAGGCTGTCGAGAATGATGATCTCTGGGTGCTCAGGGAAAGGACAACGGGCAAGAGTGCCCGATCGGTCAGAGCAAGGGATTTGTGGGAAAAAATTGTGATGAGCGCATGGAAGTGTGCCGATCCCGGTCTGCAGTTCGATACGACGATCAATGAGTGGCATACCTGTCCTGCAAGCGGGAGGATCAACGGCAGCAATCCATGCTCTGAATACATGTTCCTCGACGATACAGCCTGCAATCTGGCCAGTCTCAATCTGGCTCATTTTCTTGATGTCGAAAAAGGCGAGATCAAGGTTGATGATCTGCTTCATGCGACAAGACTGTGGACTATCGTTCTCGAAATTTCCGTGCTGATGGCTCATTTCCCGTCAGAGGATATCGCACGTCTGAGCTATGAGTTCAGAACCCTCGGGCTTGGATTTGCCAATCTCGGGACTATTCTCATGGTTATGGGTATTCCCTATGATTCGCCCAAGGCGTTGGCTATTGCCGGTGCCATATCGGCTCTTATTACAGGCGGAGCGTACCGTGCGTCAGCTGAAATGGCTGCCGACCTTGGCCCTTATGCGCGTTTTCGTGAAAATGAAAAAGATATGCTGAGGGTTATTCGCAATCATCGGCGTGCAGCTCATAATCTGAGTGAGGATGAATATGAGAATCTTCTTGTCAAACCGCGCGGTATTGACTCGGAATACTGTCCCGGCTATCTTTTCAAGGCGGTTGGCAGTGTTTGGGACGATGCTCTTGCCAAAGGCGAGAAAGACGGTTTTCGCAACGCTCAGGTCAGCGTGATCGCGCCTACGGGAACGATAGGCCTGGTTATGGATTGCGATACGACCGGTATCGAGCCGGAGTTTGCTATCGTGAAATTTAAAAAACTTGCCGGCGGGGGATACTTCAAAATTGTCAACCAGTCGGTACACAAAGCGCTTAAGCGTCTTGGCTACAGCGATACCGATATAGATGAGATCGAGAAGTATTGCAAAGGTTACGGGACTTTTGTGGGCTGTCCTACGATCAGCCACCAGTGGCTTGTGAGCAAGGGGTTCACCGACGACAAGATCGAGGCGGTCGAGGCCCAGCTTTCAAATGTTTTCGATATCCGTTTTGCTTTCAATAAATGGATTCTCGGCGATGAGTTCTGCCATTCGCTCGGATTCAGCGAAGAGCAGCTCAATGATCCTCACTTCAACATGCTTGAAGCGCTTGGCGCTTCGTCTGAAGATGCCCGGGCAGCCAATGATTACGTGTGCGGTACTATGACTATCGAGGGTGCGCCGCACCTTCGTCTTGAACACCTGCCGGTGTTCGACTGTGCCGGAACATGCGGCCTCAAGGGGGTACGCTATATCAAGCCTATGGCTCATGTACGTATGATGTCGGCTGTTCAGCCGTTCGTATCGGGCGCGATATCCAAAACTGTCAATATGCCGCCGACGGCTACGGTCGAGGAGATCAGTGACGTCTACCTCACGGCATGGCAGTCTATGGTCAAGGCTATCACTATTTATCGTGATGGTTCAAAACTTTCTCAGCCGCTCAGCAACAGCAGTTATCAGGACCTTGATGAAGTGATTATGCTGGGTACAGAAGATGATCTCGATGAAACTCTGGGTCCGAAAGAGGTGCAGGAGCGTATTGTCGAGAAGGTCTATCACCGTTCCGACCGCAGGCTGTTGCCGAAGAGGCGAAAAGGCTATATCCGCGAAGCGTATGTCGGCGGTCATAAGGTGTTTCTTCGCACAGGTGAATATGAGGACGGTTCTCTTGGCGAGGTGTTTATCGACATGTACAAGGAGGGGGCTTCATTTAAGGGGCTTCTGAACTGTTTTGCTGTGCTTTCCTCAAAAGCGCTCCAGTACGGGATGCCTCTCGAGGAACTGGTCGACAGTTTTACCTTCACGCGCTTTGAGCCGGCAGGTATGGTGCAGGGGCATAATGTCATTAAAAATGCCACATCGATTCTTGATTATGTTTTTCGTTCGATAGGCTATGATTATCTCGGCCGCAAGGATTTTGTTCATGTTAAGGCAGTTGATGAGATTTCGCATGGAGAGAAGGCTGAAAAAGCTGAAAACCCTTCAGCTAACGGCCATGATCCCGCCGGGGTCAACACCGTTGTTGAAACGACAAAAAAGGCGGCAGCTCATGCCGGCCACGAGCATGGCGGGGTGGCTGATTCACAGATTATGCAGGCCAGAGTTCAGGGCTATTCAGGTGAGCAGTGTGAAAACTGCGGTTCGGTCAGGGTCAAGCAGAACGGTACCTGCAAGGTGTGCGAGGATTGCGGTATGACGACTGGTTGTTCCTGAGGAGCTATGAGGGACAAGCAATTTCGTAACTGACGTCGAAGGGCACCGTTTTACGGTGCCCTTTTTGCGTGGCAGTGAATCGTCTTTCAGAGCCTCTCGGGTGCATTGCTCTTTCCTTCGGCAGATGTTCCTGTAATGCATGAAGGCTTGACCGGCCTGTAGCCGGCAGAGCAGTCTCCGAACGTTGTTTCGCAGAGCTGCTGTCCTTGTATCAGCATGGTTGTTGAGGGATGATTTCTGGCCAGTTCGTAATCATGGGTCGCAACAATGACCATGATGCCTGTTTCGTTGATTTTTTTCAGATACTCGAGGATTTCAAGAGAGGTGTCCGGGTCAAGATTACCTGTCGGTTCGTCAGCAAGAATAGCTATGGGTTCCCTGACCAGTGCCCGGGCTATAGCAACCCGCTGCTGCTCGCCTCCTGAAAGATTAAGCGGCATCTGTTTTGCAGTATGAGCGAGCCCTACTTGTTCAAGCGCATGCATCACTCTGTCGCGGATGAGGGATTGACGGGTATTGGTGACCATCAGCACAAATGCCAGATTGTCATAAACCGTTCGGTCTTCAAGCAGTCTGAAGTCCTGAAACACTACCCCGAGTTTTCGTCGAAGCAGAGGAATCTGGCGGCGTTTTATAGTCGAAGAGCTATAGCCGCCGATTGAAACCTCTCCCCTGACTGGCTTGATTTCCATATAGAGCGCCTTGAGCAGCGTGGTTTTGCCGCTTCCGCTTTTGCCGACGATATAGACGAGTTGCCCTGGCTGGATGGAGAGGTTGACATCCTTCAGGACCGTTTTGTTGCCGAGTTCAAGGTCTACATTGACAAATGATATCATGCGAAAGGTTTATTTGTTGATTCGTTGAACGATTGCCGGACGTTTCAGGGGGAGTGTGCGCTCTATGAGTGCTCCATGAGGCGGTTGAACGCAATTTCCCAAGCCAGTTTTGCCGCTTCGCTGAAGCTTCGGTGTGATGCCCTGCCCTGGCCTGCAATGTCGAAACTTGTGCCGTGATCGGGTGATGTCCTGACAAGAGGGAGGCCGAGCGTGACGTTGATACCGGTGTCGAATGCCAGTACTTTGAATGGAAGCAGTCCCTGGTCATGATACATGGCGACAGTGACATCGTAGTTCCTGTATTTCCCTGACCCGAAAAATCCATCAGCGGCAAAAGGACCTTCAATATTCTGTCTGTCTGCGAGCGCGTCAATGCATGGAAGAATGATCTCTTTTTCTTCCCTGCCCATGACCCCGCCGTCAGAGGCGTGGGGGTTGAGTCCGAGAACCGCGATCCTGGGCTGCTCAATTCTGAAATCTGACTGAAGTGAGCGGTTGAGGTTGCTGAAGAACGCGCTCATATCCATAGATCTGATCAGTTCAGGGACTCTATGCAACGCCACGTGAATTGTCGCCAGAGCGACCATCAGTCCTGATACAGGGTCTCTGAAGAGCATGGTCGGATTATCTGTTGCGCACAGGTCGGCGAGAAAATCGGTGTGACCGGTATGGGGATAGCCTGCTCTGGCAACGGCCTCTTTGTGAATCGGGGCGGTCACCATAGCCGCACAGCGTCCTTCAAGGCAGAGATTGGCCGCTTTTTCAATTGCAAGCATTGAGAGCCGGCCTGCTTCGGCACTGATGGTGCCCGGCTGCAGAGGAGAGGATGGCTCTCCGACGCTGATAACCGGCAATACTCCCTGAGGATATGCTGCGGCTTTTTCGGGTGCATCGATGGTACGGATATCGATAGACAGACCGAGGCGTTTGCTGTAGTAAAGAAGCGCTTCAGCCGAGCCGATAACGATTGGTTTTTCTTCTGGCTGACCGGTTGAGCGCAGCGATTCATCAAACGTTTTCAGAATGATTTCCGGTCCGATACCGTGGATGTCGCCAATTGTCCATGCTGTGGTCTTCATCAGAGTCGTTTATAGGCGGTAGCAATTTTTTCGTCTTTCTGTATCCCTTTCATCGCGAGCCAGAAAAGCAGTGGTTCAGGGATAAGGACGAAGAACCCTGCTCCCGGAGCGTGTTCGAGTGTCGATGAAGAGGTGTTCTGTAGCCATTCGTTCATGAAGTGAGCTGCTGCAAGACCGGAGAGCAGATCAAGAAGAAAGAGAAGGATAAGCGCTATGATCATAGTGCTTTGCAGACGTCTGTTCGAATAGAAAAAAATGGCGGCAATCGACAGCAGAGCGCTGAGCGGAGACAGGATGCTCGACAGGTAGAGCGTGGTGGTATGAATGAGACCTGCTTCAGCAACGGGGGCAAAATCAGACAGAACGATGCTCTCTTCGGCGGTGAAGTGCCAGAATGGAAGAAACGAACTTGAGCATGCCAGGAGGGCGGCGATGACAAGATAGAGCGTTTGAATTCTTGCAAGCATGAGTGGTGACGTTTTAAATCTTGTTGGTGGTAATCAATTGGGCAAATATAAGAAATAAGCTGTTAAGACGCTCTTGCCAGTTCCATGATCATCCGGGTGATGGTCTCTGTTGCGCCAAGTCTTTCACTGACGTACCTGCCGGCTATTTCTCCCTGCTTTTTTCGTTGTTCTGTATCGGAAAGCAAATGCCTGATTGCCTGTTCAAGTTCAGATTCGTTGCGGATTTCTGTTGCGCCTTTGAGTGCTATAAGCGCTTCGGCCTCAGGCGAATTGTGATGATTCGGGCCGAACAGGACGGGGATGCCGTAGACCGCAGGTTCAAGTGTGTTGTGTACATTGATTCCGAATCCACCTCCCACATAGGCAATGTCGGCAAGTGCATAGAGTTCGACAAGCAAACCGATTGCATCGACGACAAGAACCGATGCGGGGGAGAAGTCCTCCGGCAGTTTCGTCAGAAGATGGTAGTCGATGTCGTGTGAGAGGAGATCTGTTTCGATTCGATGGATGTTGTTCGCGTCTGTTTCATGCGGCACCATGATAAGGCTCAGATTGTCATGAGCCTGCAGGTATGCGGTAAGCAGTATTTCCTCGTCTTTTGCCCAGGTGCTGCCTGCAACCAGAACCGTTTTTCCTCTGTAGAGCGACTTGAGCTTCTGCTGTTCTTTCCTGTTACGGCTTCGGTTCCATACCTGGTCGAAGCGCGGATCTCCGGCGGTGAGCGCTTTGTTGGTGCCGAAGGTGCGTGCAAATTTTTGGCGGTCGTTTTCCGTGACTGTACAGATTTGATCGAAAAGCTGAAACACTTGCCGATAGAATCTGTTGACGAGGGGTTTGAAATAGATTGAATGGTCCTGCAGGACTGCGCCGACCAGAATCAGTTTTGCGCCGTATTTCCTGGCTGCAAGCAGGTGGTTGAGCCAGAAATCATAGCGCATGATCATGACGATATCGGGTTTGAGCAGTTTTACCAGCTTTCGGGCATTGCCCGGTGAATCAACAGGGTGATAGAAAACCGCGTCGGCTTGCGGGTAATCTTTACGGATATTGTAGCCGGAAGGGGACTGGAATGAGATGACGATACTGCACGCAGGGTCTTGTTGCTTCAGCCGTTCGATAACCGGTCTTGCCTGTTCAAATTCACCGACGGATGCAGCATGAACCCACACGCAGAATGAAGGGCACTGATGGGCGTAGAGTTTTTGTTCTATCTGCGCTATAAGATCTTTACGCAACGTAAAATATGTCCTGATTTTCGGTGAACCGAGTGCGGCAAGGCGTGCGGCTCCCGTCAGAAAGGGGAAGAATATGGAATACAGGATAACAAGAACACTCATCGGATCATAACCATGGTTTGAGAGGTGAAGCTATGACCAAAATGCGGAAATATCAAGCAGTAAAAAAATTGTGCAGAAAAGGCTTTGTTTCGTTTTGCCGGGAAGAGAACCTCTTTGAACGGCTTGCGGCAGGGCCGCGCTGCCTGCATCTGTTGTTGACAGTCGAACGTGTATCTGTCCTGATGCATGGGGCTGATGCGTCCATTGCTGGTGAGAGGAGCATGCTGACGATTGGTTTGCGTCAGAATATGGTATATTTGATTAAATGTTGGTATTGCAATAGTAACCTCCATGAAAACCTCAACACGATGAAGCCTCATACTCTTGTTATTGCGCTGGTTCTCTTCCCGGTGTTGTTGTTCGCCGCTCTCAATTGGGGTCTTTTTTCGCAGCCGGGAAGCATCAATTTCCTGTTCTATTCTCTCGAGGCGCCTCTGGGAATCATTATGCTCGTCATTGTCGTGGTTCTTTCTGTTCTCTATATGCTTTTTATCGGAAAAGCTGAGATCTCGTCTATGGTACAGGAGAGAAAATCGGCTAAAGCTCTCGATGCTGCACGTGAGCTGGCTATGGATCGGGAAAAAAGCCGTATCGTCGAGCTGGAAGATAACGTTTCAAAGAAGATTGACTCCTATGGAGAGCAGTTTTCTTCTATGCACGATGAGCTCAGAGAGTTGAGGCTCCATATCGATCGGGTTGAGGTGGCGGTAACGGGACTGGTTGGCCGTTTCGATGAGGAAGGGGTATTTATTGTTCGTAATGCTGAGCAGGAAGACAAAGAACGTGATGAACGTGAGCAGTCTGCATGATGATACAGGGGGGGGCGGAAGCAGTTATCGGAAGTCTTGCCGGAGTGACTATCGGTCCTTATGCCTGACGTCAAGAGATAGAGAGAGTGTTTCCAGCCTCCTCAAGAGTCTGTCGCCAGTGGCTTTTCTGCCGTCAATGGCATGTTTTGACGCAGGAACAGCAAAAATAATTAGTGTTTCGAGAGAATAATTCGTACCATATGCTCGCGTTCATGTGCCGTGTCACCAGTTGATGCGATGCCCGGAATGCCAGAAAAAGGGATGTGATACGTTATGATGACGACTGATGTTGTGAGCCGTTCCGAAAGCGGCATGTAAATTGCCTGACTGAACTGTTTGAGTAGCTGAATGGAGTATTGTCCTCAGTGCACACGTTTTCCTCATGTTTTCCTCTCCGGGATTTCCGCCTCCCTTGTTTTTTTTCCATTTTACAGAGATTATGATGACAATGATGACGAAACAAGATGTTCCTGACAGTTTCAGGGATCTGGAGCTTGCCGCGCCAGTTATTGAAGCACTTGACAAGGTTGGGTATGAAAATCCCACACCGATTCAGCTTCAGACTATTCCCTATATCCTTCAGGGTCGCGATGTCCTTGGTCAGGCTCAGACCGGTACCGGAAAGACAGCAGCTTTTGCCCTGCCGATTCTTTCACGAATCGATTGTGATAAAAACTATCCTCAGGCACTCGTCCTGACTCCGACAAGAGAACTTGCGATTCAGGTTGCCGAGGCCTTTCAGCGATATGCTGCCTGTATGCCTGATTTTCATGTGCTGCCGATATACGGAGGTCAGGATTACGCCGGCCAGCTTAAACGCCTCAAGAGGGGTGTTCATGTGGTTGTCGGTACCCCTGGACGTGTGATTGATCATATCAAGCGCTCCTCTCTGAAGCTTGACAAGCTTCATACTCTTGTGCTTGACGAGGCAGACGAAATGCTCAGAATGGGATTTGTCGATGATGTCGAGTGGATTCTCGAACAGACTCCCGCTTCCCGTCAGGTTGCGCTTTTTTCGGCAACCATGCCGTCGGTGATACTGAGGATTGCACGCAAACACCTCAGTGATCCGGCTGAGATCACGATCAAGTCAAAGAGTTCGACAGTCGATGCGATTACCCAGCGTTTTCTGACGGTTGGTGCCCACCACAAGCTTGAAGCACTGACAAGGATTCTCGAAGCAGAGCCATTTGACGGTGTGATCATTTTTGTCAGGACACGAACCGCAACCCAGGATCTTTCTGAAAAACTCCGGGCAAGGGGATACGCTGCGGCCGCATTGAGCGGCGAGATGGTGCAGCACCAGCGCGAGAAGACCATTGACCAGCTTAAAAACGGAAAGCTGAACATTATTGTTGCGACTGATGTGGCAGCAAGAGGTCTTGATGTGGAGCGTGTTACCCATGTTATCAATTATGACATTCCTTCTGATACCGAATCCTATGTTCACCGTATCGGGCGTACCGGACGTGCGGGCAGGAGTGGTGATGCAATTCTGTTTGTGACATCACGAGAAATGTCCATGTTGAGAACCATCGAGAGGGCCGTTCGTCGTTCAATCGACCGTATGGAGCTGCCTTCGGCGGAGATGATAAACGATAAGCGGATTGCCAAATTCAAGCAGCAGATCAGCGATGTCATTTCCACTGAGGATCTTGAAGTCTTCAGTGATCTTGTCGAGCAGTATTGCCGCGATCATGATTCTACCATGCTTCAGGCTGCTGCGGCGCTTGCATTTATGGTTCAGGGTACGACCCCGCTTCTGGTCTCTGCGGAACCATTACATGACACCTCCCGTTCACAGTCTCAGGGACGACAGAAGAGGACCGACAGGCGATCGTCATCACGAGGTGACTCTTTGCCGTTTTCACAGCAGGACGGTACAGAAACATTTCGTATCGAAGTCGGTAAGGTTCATGGAGTCAAACCTGGCAATATTGCCGGAGCTATTATCAATGAAACAGGACTGCCTGCAGATTCGGTCGGAAGAATTTCCATTCAGGAGGAGTACAGTACCGTTGACCTTCCGCAGGGAATGCCTAAAGACCTGTTCAGAGAGTTGAAGCGTGTCTGGGTTTGTGGGCAACAGCTTCAGATTTCTCATTTTGAGGGTTCTTCGTCAGGATTCCGTTCCTCATCGTCGAACTTCAAAAAAGCAAAAAGATCGGTTGCCAGAACATCTCGTTCCAAGAGAAAGGGGCGTTGAACCGATAGACAGATTATTGTCAGTTCTTACATGACCCGGGAGGTTGTATAATGGATACACGTTCACTGTCATCGGAAAAAAAACCTGGGGGCTTTACTGGTCTCCAGGTTTTCGGTTTTGTTGCCGCAGGGGTCGTAGCCGCTATTGTGGCAACAGTTTTTGTTTTTCGCTTTTTCTTTTTTCCGGCCCCGTTCAAGCCTGTTGAGCTCAATGATCGAGAGCGTCGTGACCTCGGGGTCAAACTGGAGAAGATCGAGTCGGTAAGCGGAATCGCTCTTGAGGATATGTTTGGTCCTGTCAGTCCAGATGAGCTGACCTCTCAGGGGGTGCTCAAACCTGAGGCTTACAGCGAAGCTGAGGCCAGTCGGAGGGTTGCTTTGACTGAGCGGGAGTTCAATGCTTTGATCGCCAACAATACTGAACTTGCCCGTAAGCTCGCAATTGATTTTGCTCCGGATCTTATCAGTGCCAAGCTGCTTGTTCCTGTCGATCCCGATTTTCCGATTCTCGGAGGGAAAACAATCCGGGTCAGAGCCGGTCTGGAACTCGCTCTTCGCCAAGGACGTCCGGTTGTCAAGCTCAGGGGCGTCAGTCTGATGGGCATAGCGTTGCCCAATGCCTGGCTTGGCGGGATAAAAAATGTCGATCTTATCGAACAGTATGGTGGCGGTCCTGGCTTCTGGAAGGGTTTTGCCGACGGGATCGATACCGTAATGGTGACGGATGGCCGGTTAGTTATTTTATTTAACGAGTGAGCTTATCATCGAGAGGGTATATGGAATCGCAATCAGTTGAATATCTTATCCCTGTAATTCAGACAGCGATCGGGCCGGTTATACTTATTTCCGGACTTGGCCTGCTTCTTCTTACCATGACTAACCGTCTCGGCAGGATCATTGACCGTTCACGCTCTCTTTCCGGTGAGCTTGATCTGCTCGATTCGGCGGCTGCCCAGGAGCGCATAGCGCTTGAAATCGATATCCTCTGGAGCCGGGCCCGCTCCATACGCATGGCGATTATTTTTGCCTCGCTGAGCTGCCTGTCTTCATCGATGCTGGTTATCGTTCTTTTTCTTTCTCCTCTTATCGAGCTGGATCTTCCTCTTCTCGTGTCGTTTCTCTTTATCTCAAGTATGCTCTGCCTTATTGTTTCCCTGTTATTTTTTCTGCTCGATGTCAACCGTACGCTGAGCGCTTTGAAGATCGAACTGGACGCGCATAAGGACAGGAGCGTCTCTTCGTCATGACGGTCATCATGATTTTTTCCTGTCAGTCGATGAGCATTCGACATCCGATATTGGTCTGATTTGTCGTATCTTTCTTCTATCAGCGGCAGAGTACGCCGAGACGTCATCCCCCTCTGTCAATCTGATTGCTCCGTATCCAACTGAAAAAATCAGGAGGCACGATATGCCGCTATACGCAGCGCTGAAAGCCAGAACGTCAGATTCCGCTACGCTGTCTGCATGGAAAAAAAGAACTGCTGCACGGTTATTGACGTTACGTGCGGCTCTTCATGATCACATCTACAGATATCGGGGAGATACTTCCCATACTCATGAGCGGGACGATGCTGCCTGGCTGAGGGTCGCCACATGGAATCTCCGGGAATTTGATACGCCTAAATACGGCGGTCGGCTTGGCGAGTCAATCTATTTTATCGCAGAGATTATCTCCCATTTCGATCTCGTCGCGGTACAGGAGGTAAGAGAGGACTTGAGGGCTCTTGGCCGGGTGATCAATATTCTTGGATCTCATGAATGGGATTTCATTGCTACCGACGTTACCGAGGGCCGTCCCGGCAACAGGGAGCGGATGGTGTTCATTTACAGAACGTCGAAAGTGCGTTTTACCAACGTTGCCGGGGAACTGACTCTTTCTGACAAGGATAAGATCACTCATTCTTTCAATAACGCGTTTCAGAACCCCGCAGGTATCTCCCTTGCTATGCCTGTCGCCATGAGTGAGCTGTTACCGTCTCAGATGCCGCTGAAAAAGTCAAAAGACCGGTTGAAGCTGGCTTCTGACGTCATCCTCGATCTTCCTGAGGAGGCATCGCTGCGCCTGCCTCCCGGCACAAAGCTGATTCTCAAAAAAGGTATGGAGGTCCGCAAGACGGATGGTGCGCTATCCATCCTTGCCGGAGATGCACCGGATCCTGAGTTGATCAAAGATGCTATGGTTCTGTTTCCTGAAGGGCTTATTACCCATGATGAGCTTCAGTTTGCCAGGACGCCGTTTCTCGTGACCTTTCAGGCCGGATGGTTGAAATGTATGTTCTGTACGGTTCATATCTACTATGGCTCAGGCAGTGAGGGGCTTGCTTTGCGTAATCAGGAGATAGAGCGCCTGACGAGGTTTCTGGCTAAAAGAGCGCGAAACGAGAATGATTCGGATGCCAACAATTTCTTCTTCGTGTTAGGTGATTTCAATATCGTAGGAAAAGATCATACGACATGGGAGTCGTTGCATACCAATGGTTTCAGTGTCCCTGAACAGCTCAGGGCGATTCCTCACGGCAGCAATGTTAAACGGGATAAGGCTTATGATCAGATTGCCTTCTGGCAGCCGGGTAGTCGCAGCCGTAAAGGCAGTACCTGCATCGATATTGGAAATGCCGGGATTTTCGACTTTTTCAAATATGTTTTCAGAGAGGGTGAGGATGATGCCGAAGGAGAGGACGAGCGGTACTATGCTGATGCGGTCGGCAAGACAAAGCTGAACTACAGAACATGGCGAACCTATCAGATGTCTGATCATCTGCCTATGTGGATTGAGCTTCGCATTGATTTCTGCGATGACTATCTCGGCGATATCTCACGCCAGGATGATGCGGTCTCCTGAGGGCTTTTAATCTTTTGATTGCAAGGAGGTATTCATGGAACTCGAGTTTTACGGGGCGACAGGAAGAATCACCGGTTCATGCCATATTCTGCGATCGTCCGGGTATACGATTCTGGTTGATTGCGGCCTGATACAGGGGTCTGCAGAGGAGGAGGCCCTGAACAGAGAGCCTTTTCCTTTTGACCCTCGCGCTATCGATGCTGTGGTGCTGACCCATGGCCATATCGATCACTCAGGCCGTCTTCCGCTTCTTGTCAAAGAGGGGTTTCGGGGCCCTGTTTTTACGCAGCAGGCTACCAGAGACCTCTCTCTTGTGCTGCTGCAGGATTCGGCCCGTCTGGGTGAGCAGGATGCTCGATACAAAAACCGGCAACGCGCTAAAAAAAAACTTGACCCCATAGAGCCGCTCTATCGCGTTGAGGATGCTATCGAGGCGGTCAACAGCATGGTGCCTCTGCCATATGAAGCTGAAAAGGAGATTCTGCCGGGCATTACCATCACGTTTCACGATGCCGGTCATATTCTCGGTTCGGCGATTGTTGCCTTTATGCTGAACGAAAACGGTGTTCGACGTAGACTTGTTTTCAGCGGAGATCTCGGCCAGTATGATACCCCTATTCTGAATGATCCCGCGCTGATAGAACACGCTGACGCCGTGGTCATCGAGAGTACGTATGGAGACCGCCTTCACAGGGAACGGGACGAAACGCTTCAGGAGATCGGACGCATTCTGCAGGATGCCTGGGATGAAGGGGGCAACATTCTTATTCCTGCTTTTGCTATCGGTCGAAGCCAGGAACTGCTGTATCTTTTTGCTAAATATGCTCGAGAATGGGAGCTGGATCGGTGGCAGATCTTTCTTGACAGTCCGATGGCCATAGAAGCGAGCGCTATTTACTGGGATCATCCGGAATTATATGATGAAGAAGCACGACTTTTCCGTAGCAATATCGGATCTATGGCCAGACCGCAGAATCTTCATTTTACGAGGAGTGCCGAAGAGTCCCGTACAATAAACGATATTGGCAAAGGTGCGATTATTATCGCCGGAAGCGGGATGTGTAATGGGGGAAGGATTCTCTATCATTTGAAACACAATCTTGGTTGCAGTGCATGCCATATTATGATTACCGGCTATCAGGCCGAAGGGACTCCCGGCAGGAGGCTTGTCAACGGAGAGGAGACGATGCGTATTCATGGCAGTGAGTATCGGGTCGCCGCCAGAGTGCATACTCTTGGAGGGCTTTCAGCGCATGGCGATCAGCGCGATCTTCTTCGATGGGCGGGCGGTTTTAAAAGCCGTCCCCGTTTTTTTGTGGTTCACGGAGAGGATGAGCCGAAAGTGGTATTGGCAGAAAAACTTCGCGAGTTGAAGGGATCTGATGTGATCATTCCCGGACCGGGGGAGATTTTCGATCTGGCTCCTGCCTGATGATTCACGATTCAGCGCTTTGCAGAATAATTGACAGGGCAAGGCTCATTATCCTCTTGGATGGAAGGACTTGTGGACTTCACAGAGGAAGCTTCGGTCGATGTGGGTATAGATCTGCGTGGCCAGAATGGAGCTGTGACCCAGCATTTCCTGAACAGCGCGAAGGTCAGCACCTCCTTCCAGCAGGTGAGTCGCAAACGTGTGGCGAAGTGTATGCGGGCTGATAGTTTTGCTTATTCCTGCAATGAGGCTGTAGTGGGTCACGATATTGTACACCGTCATTCTGGTCAGTCTGCCTCCTCTGGCATTGAGAAAAAGAAAGTCAGCGGATCGATCGTTGGCAATGCGCATTCGAAGTTCATCCAGATATCGTTTGATCCAGGAGACAGCAGAGGAGCCTATCGGGACCAGACGCTCTTTTGATCCTTTGCCGAAAATGCGAATGAATCCCTCATCAAGAAAACAGTTGTTCTGGCACACGTCGACCAGTTCGCTGACCCTCACCCCGGTTGCGTAGAGAAATTCCAGTATAGCTTTATCGCGAAGTGCATAACGGCTTGATGAGTCCTTTGCCAGAGGGGCGTCAAGCAGTTTGAAGGCTTCGTCGTGCGTAAGAACTTTCGGCAGCGCTTTGAGCGGTTTCGGCTGACGAAGATTGTTGGTTTCATTGACCTGAACGATTTTTTCGGCTACGAGAAATTTGTGCAGTGAGCGTATGGCTGAAATGTTTCTTGCTATCGAGCGAGCTTCCATGCCTGTTGCTGAGAGGGTATGGATAAACTCTCTGATGTCATCGAGTTTGATTGATTCGACAGCCTTCTGCTGCTGCTGCATGTAGAGCAGGTAACGGCTAAGGTCGTTGGTATAGGATTGTCTTGTATTGACCGAGAAGTTTCTTTCAAGCGTCAGGTAGTTGAGAAAACTGTCGAGGTGGTCAATGTAGGGGAATTCCAGATTTGTCATGCTTTTCAGGCTTGTTTTCTCAATCGCTGGGCAAATCCGCCGTCGAACCCCTCGTGATCGCCGGGAAGCGTGAGATAGGCGCCAGGATGTCCTGATAGTTCATGGCAGGGCCCCGGCAAGCCACGGGGATGGCTTTCTGCTATGAATTCAGGGTGTTTCTGCAGAAAACGATCAATCTGCAGCATGTTTTCCTCTTCTTCGATCGAACAGGTTGAATAGACCAGCACTCCTCCAGCAGGAAGCAGTGTAGCCGCGTGATTCAGGAGGCTTTCCTGGAGCGCGACGAGTTGCGTGATTTTTTCCCGGTTCATTTTCCATCGCAATTCGGGTCGCCGGGCAAGAACGCCGGTGCCGCTGCATGGGGCGTCAAGGAGAATTTTTGCAGGGCTTATCCCGGCAGGAACGTTTCTGGCATCACTGTCGATGGTTGTAATTACCGAGATGGCCATCTGAGAGGCACGCTCACGTATCGTACGGCATTTGTTGGGGTAGCGATCGACGGCAATGACTTTTCCGCTGTTATGCATCAGTTCTGCCAGAAAGGTTGATTTTCCTCCTGGTGCTGCGCACATGTCGAGAACGGTTTCTCCTTCTTCGGGGTCAAGCAGAAGACATGGCAGAGCCTGAACAGGGTTCTGCACTGTGAGCAGGCCTAGTGTGATAAAGGGTTCAGTACGGTGGAAATCTTTTGTCAGAAGGAACGATGGCAAGCCGGTTTCAATGAATTCTACCGATGCGTCAGCAAAGGCTTTCAGCATGGCTTCCTTGTTTGTTTTCAGGGTGTTGATGCGCAATCCGAAGAGGGGCGGGGTATTGTTATAGCTCGTTACCCTTCTGGTACGATCTTCACCATAGCGCGCCATCCATCGTTCAAGCATCCATTCCGGATGTGACGTTGCTGCGGCAAGCTGCTGCAGCGGGTTCTGCATTTCCAGCGATGAGACTGTTTTCTGCGGATTGGCAGCGACACTGCGCAACACTCCGTTAACTATGCGTGCAATGTGCTGCCCTTTGTATTTTCTGGCCAGATCGACACACTGGCTGACTGCTGCCCAATCAGGAATCCTGTCAAGATATCGGAGCTGGTAGACTCCAATCCGTAGAATATTGACCAGAAAAGGAGAGGCTTTTTTCAGCTTATGATGATAGAACGCGGTGATGATGCTGTCGATGCTCTGTCGGAATCGAAGGATACCGTTAACCAGTTCTGTCGCAAGGGCGCTGTCATTGCGGGCTGTTTTGTATTTGTTGAGATAGCGGTGTAATGCCTGTTCTGATTTGACCTCTTCACGTTCACATTCAACGAGCGTCAGGAGTGCTATTTCTCGTGCATTTATTGACGTTTTTTTTTGCATAGGTTCTATACTGAGTGTCTTTGATTCCTGCGTTGCAGGACGCACTGACTCCACTTAAGCAGCGGCTGGCGTCCGACCAGGTGAGTTTCCATATGTTATAAGCCTCATTGCCCCGCAGGACAGAGCATTAAGATAGAAGATGTATCTTGAAAAAACATGATAAAGCGCAATGATCACAAATCTGTTGAAAGGGGTGGATGATTTGTAAAATAGTATTCTCTGTCGTAGATTAGCTCAACCAGCAAAGTTCTTCTGAGAGAATTTTTTAAGCTGTCATCCAGAAAGGTGGAGGGACTGGCCCTGAGAAGCCTTGGCAACCGTCATTCGTGATTGGTGCCAATTCCAACCCGGAGAGCTGTCCGGGAAAAGATGATGGTATGTGCCTGCAGCATGTAAGTATTCATACCCTTCTTTTTTTGCTTTTCACATGTGCCTGTTTTCCTTCCTGTTGTTGTTCCGGACGATAGTGTAACGCCTAAATATCGTTCATCATGTCGAAAAGTACCCCTCCATACCGTTTCGAAACACTTCAGGTTCATGCCGGACAGGAACCCGATCCCGTAACCCGTTCAAGGGCCGTACCGATCTATCAGACCACCTCGTATGTTTTTGACAGCGCTGAGCACGGGGCTGATCTTTTTGCGCTGAAGGAGTTCGGTAACATCTATACGCGCCTTATGAATCCGACAACCGATGTTCTTGAGAAGCGACTTGCTGCGCTTGAAGGGGGAAAGGCGGCTCTGGCGGTAGCGAGCGGTCATTCCGCACAGTTTATTGCGCTTGGCAATATCTGCAGCTCCGGAGACTCGATCGTCTCCTCTCCTTTTCTCTATGGTGGCTCTTATAATCAGTTCAAAGTCTCATTTCAGCGACTCGGGATCAATGTCAGATTCAGTGCGGATCTCAATCCTGACAACATTCGTGCATGCATTGATGAGACCACCAGGGCGATCTATCTTGAGTCAATTGGTAATCCGGCTTTCCATGTGCCGGATTTTGAGGCTATTGCAGCAATTGCTCACGAATTCGCCATACCCCTCATTGTCGACAATACGTTCGGATGTGGCGGCTATCTCTGCCGTCCTCTGGACCATGGTGCCGATATCGTTGTTGCTTCGGCTACTAAATGGATCGGCGGCCATGGCACATCGATGGGCGGCATTATCGTTGATGCAGGGCGTTTTGACTGGGGTTCCGGAAAATTTGCTGAATTCAGCGAACCATCGCCGGGGTATCACGGTCTGAAATTTCATGAAACGTTTGGTGAACTCGCCTTCATAATTCGTTGCAGAGTCGAAGGCCTCAGGGATTTTGGGCCTGCCATAAGCCCGTTTAATTCGTTTTTGCTCTTGCAGGGTCTTGAAACCCTCTCGCTCAGGGTCCAGCGCCATGCCGACAATACGATGGCTCTTGCACGGTGGCTCGTTGAGCATCCTGCTGTTGCGTGGGTGAATTATCCTGGTCTCAGCAATCATCCGACCTATGATGCTGCATCGAGATACCTCCGCAATGGTTATGGTTGCGTTCTGGCCTTCGGGTTGAATGCAGGCTATGATGGAGCGGTTCGTTTTATCGATAGCGTCCGCCTGGCGAGCCATCTTGCCAATGTAGGCGATGCTAAAACGCTGGTCATTCATCCGGCCTCTACCACTCATCAGCAGTTGTCGGCTGACGAACAGCTGTCAGCAGGGGTGAAGCGCGACATGATCAGGGTATCGGTCGGTATTGAGCATATTGACGATATTCGGGAGGATTTTGAGCAGGCATTTTCAAAACTGCAGTAATTGTTTATGAACTATATCAAGCCCATATCGAAGCATACAGGTTTTTTTGTCTCGCGTCAACCTTTTACTCTCGAATCTGGCGGTGTTTTGCCTGAGGTTACCGTAGCATACAGGACATGGGGCAGATTGAACCGTGACCGGAGCAATGCTGTTCTTGTCTGTCATGCCTTGACCGGTTCAGCTGATGCAGATGAGTGGTGGCCGGGTATGTTCGGAAAGGGCTGCGCCTTCGATCCTGACCATGATTTTGTGATCTGCAGCAATGTGCTTGGCAGTTGTTACGGTACGACGGGTCCACTCTCTGTCAACCCGCAGAGCGGGAGGCACTACGGTCCCGATTTTCCCGCCATTACCATTCGCGATATGGTGCATCTTCAGCGTCTTTTGCTGGATGAACTTGGAATCGAGCGGCTCAGACTGGTTGTTGGCGCTTCACTTGGCGGCATGCAGGTTCTGGAATGGGGATGTTTATACCCTGAAAAAGTTCACGCCCTGATGCCGATGGGTATTTCAGGACGCCATTCCGCCTGGTGCATCGCTCAGAGCGAGGCGCAGCGTAGCGCAATCATGGCCGATCGGGAGTGGAATGATGGGTGGTACGATCCGGCCCATCAACCGAAAGGCGGGCTTGGTGCCGCGAGAATGATGGCTATGTGCACCTATAGAAGTTTTGAGAATTTTCAGGAGCGCTTCGGACGAAAGAGAAAAGACAGTCTGCTGTTTCAGGCTGAAAGTTATCTTCATTATCAGGGGGAGAAGCTTGTCCGGCGCTTTGATGCCAACACCTATATTGCGCTGACCAGGGCAATGGATATGCACGATCTCGGGCGCGGAAGAGAGAGCTATGAAGCTGCTCTCGACGCAATACGGGTGCCAGTGGCAATCTTGTCCATCACGTCAGATATTCTCTATCCTCCTGAGGAGCAGGAAGAGCTCGCGAAGCTGATTCCCGATTCGTCAATCGGTTACCTTCGCGAGCCGTACGGACATGACGCGTTTCTGATCCTGACCGACGAGGTCAGCGCTATGGTCAGGCAGTTCAAGGAGCGTATTGCTTCAGGGAATCATTCAGCTGCCTGATCGATGCTGCTGAAACCGGTGTATGGCTGGAGCACATCCGGGATTCTGATACTGCCTTCAGGCGTCTGGTAGTTTTCCAGCAGCGCAACCATGAGTCTCGATGTTGCAAGCCCTGATCCGTTGAGCGTGTGAACATAGGTCGGTTTGCCCCCATCTTCCGGCCTGTAGCGGATATTTGCCCTTCTTGCCTGATAGTCTTCAAAGTTAGAGCAGCTCGATGCTTCGAGAAATTTTCCTTCACCCGGCGCCCACACTTCAATGTCATAGCATTTGGTTGCATTGGCACTGATATCGCCGCTGCAGAGAAGAAGAACCCGATAGGGGATTTTCAGCGCCTGAAGGATTCCTTCTGCATGGGAGAGAATTTCCTGAAGGGCGTCATATGATGTTGTCGGGGTGGCGTATCGAACCAGTTCTACTTTGTTGAACTGATGCACTCTGAGAAATCCTCTTGTGTCTTTTCCATAACTTCCTGCTTCTCTTCGGAAACAGGGGGTATAGGCCGCATAGGCAAGCGGGATATCTGATGCGTCAAGGATCTCATCGCGGTGCATGTTGGTGAGCGGTACCTCGGCTGTAGGAATAGCATACAGATTGTCCTCATTCATGTAATAGACCTGGTCGGCAAATTTCGGCCACTGTCCGGTTCCACGAAGCGATTCACGGTTAACGAACAGAGGCGGGAGGACTTCGGTGTATCCGTTTACGGAGGTATGCTGATCAAGCATGAAGTTAATCAGTGCTCTTTCCAGTCGAGCCCCTTTTGCGGTATAGACCGGAAAGCCCGCGCCGGTAATTTTTGCTCCTCGTTCAAAATCGAGTATCCCAAGGCGTTTGCCGAGGTCAAGATGATTGTCAAGAGGGAAGTCGAGCTTATGGTCGAAAGAGAGCTTTTCGCGATAAATGTGGTTGTCATCAGCACAACGGCCTTCAGGAACATCCTCATGCAGCTTGTTAGGCAGTGAAAGAAGAAGCTCCTCTATTTGGGCTTCGAGTGATTTAAGGGTGTCGTCCATGCCTGAAATTTCATCAGCGACAGCTTTCATCTGCACGATAAGATCGTCGGCCGAACCCTGTCCGGAGCGCTTAATGACGGCAATATCTTTAGAGACTTTATTGCGGAGGGCTTTGAGTTCATCGGTTCTCTGAACCATTGTTCTTCTGCGGACATCGAAGTCGAGAAGCTGATTGAGTTTGGCAATATCTTCCCGCTGCTGGCGCTGTTCCAGCATGCGGCTTACCTTTTCGGGGTTTTGACGGATGAAATTGATGTCAAGCATAAGGTGCCGGTTAAATTAAGCGGAGAGTGCTGATTTGACGATTTCCTGTACTGTGCCGCCGTCGGCCTTGCCTTTGAGCTCTTTCATGGCCGCCCCCATAACTTTGCCCATATCTTTCATTGATGAAGCTCCTGTTGCGGCAATGATTGTCATGACGGTCTGCTCGATTTCCTCGTGAGAGATCTGGGCAGGCAGATAGGTTTCGAGTATTTCCAGTTCGGCTTTCTCTGTTTCTGCAAGTTCCGGCCGGTTTGCGTCAATATACTGCTGGATGGAATCCTTGCGTTTTTTTGCGAGGCTTATGACGACTTCAAGTTCCTGTTCATCCGTCAGTTCAGCTTTTCCTCCGACTCTGATTGAGACCTCTTTTTCCAGAAGGGCCGCTCTGATGGATCGAATTGCGTTTAAGCGGTTTTTTTCGCCGCTTTTCATAGCCTCTTTGAGGTCTGTATTGATGCGTTCTTTCAAGCTCATGGAGAAATGAAAATTATGTTGATTGCAAGAATTGCTGTCAGCCAAGATAAAGTCAAAAGAGTAAAGTCAAAAGGCAAAAAGTACGTGACCTCGGCTGTAAAAGGTAGTGCCTCGACCCTGTCAGTCCGCGATCAGCTGTTAATATCGCCTCCTGTCGGCCGGATAACGATTTCTTCAACGCATGTTCTGCCTGGTTGCAGGTAGGCATCGACGGTCGCTGAGGCAATGTCTTCAGGCATCATCATGACATTTTTAAAATGCTCGCCGCTCTCTCCCCACATGGGGGTGTAGACCGCTCCCGGCATGATATTGGTAACCCGAACATTGCACTCCCGGGCATAGAGTCTGAGGGAGGCGATAAGACCGTTTTGCGCGAATTTTGACATGGAATATACCGACGAACTCTTGAAGGCGGTTTCGGCTGCGATTGAACTGATGAAGAAGATATGGCCGGATCGCTGTTGCTCCATAATCGGAAAAACCTTCTGGGTCAGGAAAAATGTTCCTTTCGCATTGATATTCATGGTGTCGTCAAAATCCTCTTCTGTCATCTCGAAGAGCGACTTGAACCTTCCCACACCGGCATTGTTGATAAGACAGTCAATGTGGCCAAACCGTTCCATGACCATCTCGATAAGGTTTCGTGTGGCTTTTGTGTCAGCAATATCGGTTTCAGTTATCACTGTTTCTGTTCCCAGATCACGACAGATTTCTGCGACCTTTTCAAGGTCACTTCTGGTTCGTGAAGAGAGGATGAGTATGGGATTACACTGCTCTTTTTCTTTTGCACGGCGGGCAAAATCAATGGCTATGGCACGTCCGATCCCTTTGCCGGCACCGGTGATGATAATGATCTCTTTCATGAAAAAAATGACGGGTGGTGATGGTTATGTGTTTTGAATGATAGTGTGGTGCGTGGAAATGCGGTAATTGTGTTGAAAAAAAGGCGAGCGCTTTGTTGTGTCCTCATATTTAACCTATATTTATGATGACATACCACAGAAATTCTTGTGCTGTGTAGCAAAATCAAAAAGATAAATTCCCCACACTGAAGATGCCAATTAAAAGTAAAGTTAAATGGTTTGATGGCAAAAAGGGATATGGTTTTATTCTTAACCCTGAAGGGGGAGAGGATATTTTTGTTCATTTTTCGGCTATTGTTTCTGACCTGACTTTCAAGGTCCTCAATCAGGATGCAGATGTCGAATTTGAACTGGATCAGACCCAGAAAGGCCTTCAGGCCCGAAATGTACGGGAGCTTTCCGCGGGTACTATCATGGAGCAGCCATCTGTTGCGGCTCATTCGGGGATCTCTCCAGGCCAGAGCAACGGGCAGCAATAGCCGTCGAACGGGTGGACCCCTCTTCTCCGCCTTTGTTATCTAAACCAGTTTCTGCGTGCTTTCTGCACTATTTTCGTTGTCGGAAGGATAGCAGATGTCTGCCGAAAGTCAGTTCCTTTCGTTATCCAAGAAGAGAGTGCTCTCTGAAACTGAAATAGGACTCTCTTCCGATAATGACATGATCCAGCAGCTCAATCTGCAGGAGTGAGCCAGCTTTTTTCAAAACGGCAG
>Ga0272441_10001226_pt1 | contig 54911 bp, 45 predicted proteins | sample SSMProp6N_FD_193582 | JGI IMG/M metagenome (GOLD analysis project Ga0272441, IMG submission 193582) | Marine sediment archaeal communities from Little Sippewissett salt marsh, Falmouth, MA, United States - SSM-Prop-6N | ecosystem: Environmental > Aquatic > Marine > Wetlands > Sediment ...
AGGCATTCGACGCTGGGGTACACAGCGCCGATCAACTACATTATCCAGGAGGAGATCCTGCCACAGCCTGTGCTTGGCTTAGCACTTCAACGCTCCTAAACTGGTGCAGGATTCCAACCGCATATCCGTGTGTGCCACAGCGTGGCGACATTCTGTTTCAAACGAAACTCCGCGACGTGATTTCGATTTCCGGCTAGGAGGTCCTTGAGAACGAGTTGGACCTATCTTCAGACTACGAAGACCAGAAAACCGGACAAGCGCCTCGCAGAGGCTCGGTTTGGCGGCGTAGATGATGTCAGCGCTGATGTTGGCAGTCTCCTGTTCGGCGAGGCATTGAACGTGATCTTGGAAGGATCCTCGCTACAATCACTACGCCGAAATGGGCCGCCGGAAACGGGAAAAGGTGTCGTGCTATTCCTTCGAGAAACTCGGATCTCGACTTTGGCCGGGCTTTACATGGCTTCCGCACCTCTTCTTGCTACATTCTCTGCTTGCATCCTACTTCGAGTATTGGAGGAGCCCAAGTCATTCGCAGACAGACAACGCCAGGTCTCCGCATCACTCCGGCCCTTTTTGTGCAGGGCGTTCCTTGGCGCTCGGTTGTTTGGGAGGTTCGATCCTGATTGCCTGCAGATGCTAGCGTTCAGCGAAGGATGGGTCAGCGTAGTTGAGGTAGGCGACGATACCACCGTAGATTGCACGGGCAATCGTCTGGTGGTATGCGGGGTCAAGCAGCTTCGTTCGTTCTTCATCGTTCGTCAGGAAGCCAACCTCGATGAGTGCAGCGGGCATCGCGGCACGGTGAAGATACAGATCCTGCGCACGAACGCCGCGATCGCGCGCGCCGGTGGCGTTCGTCACTGCATCTTGCAGGATCTCCGCGAACTGCCAGCTTGGAGCACTCTCCGACAGTGTGTCCGACACGAGCGTCTCGATTCCGGTTACATCAGGATACTCGCATGCGTTGCTCTGGATCGACAAGTAGAGCGCCGCTTCGGCATCGTTCGCTACCGCGATCCGATCTGCCAATGTGATGTAGATATCGAGCGTTCGCGTGGCCCTCACGGCTAGCCGCTCATCGGCCGCGAGCAGCTCAAACACGGACTTGAGCATCGCCAGGTTGATGTCGGCTTCGTGGACACCATTGCAAACGGCACCGGGATCGCGACCGCCGTGGCCTGCATCGAGCACGATGAGAGGCCGACTGGAGACGGATTCGCCGTGGGCGCTATGGCAACCGGAGAAAAGACACGTAGCTAGAGCGACCATGACAAGGCTTCCCAGAAGCACTGCGAAGCGAAGCTGACGTCTGGACATGGGCGAACTATAGACGCTCGCTGGCGGAGCCGCGAGGCGCAATGACTGCGTCATCCGCGACATCTGGACGTTCGCCCCCCTACCAATGGGCTGGACGCAGGAGCGCTGCATGACGTCCTGGGAATTGTGCCCTGCGAAGCCAGCTTCGAGACGCAGCCGGTAGTGGGTAGGAGGTACGCACTGGTGAACGTGCTATTCCGGATGGCTCTCCGAAACGTCGGCGATCGTGACCTCATCCAAGAACCGGTCGAACGCTGCTCTCGCCGCGACCCAAAGCGCGTGAGCTCTGCACGGGTCTTTCTTATCCTCCCCACAGCTACACCCGTCGGGATGGAAAGGACACTCTGGCAGGCCAACCTGCCTGTCAAACGTATCCGCTACCTGCCGAAGCGAGCTGCTGGCAGCTTGGTCTGAAAGGCGAACACCGCCGTTTCGCCCTTCTCGCGTTCGCACGAAACCGGACCGCTCAAGCTCTGCAATGACCTTTGTTAGCATCGGTCGAGAGACGGAGGCGGCATCGGCAATCCGCGCCGTAGCAATGCGCTTCCCGGCAGGGTGTCGTGCCAGCTCGGACAACGCCGCAATGGCGTGCATCGTCATCTTCGAGTAGATCAAACGTTCCCCCCTCGTGCTGCCACGATTCCTACCTCATGACAGCCAATACGTTACCAAATGACAGTTCTGAGTCTACAGATCAAAGCGACTCGCGGCAAGATGCAAACGGGATAGCACTAGAAACGGGGAGCGGCGCGCGGCACTGCTCCCCGTTCCGTTCTATTCCATCAAGCCCCTAGTGGATCCAGAGCGACTCGTCCTTGCTGTTGTTGTCTTCGAACGCTTCAACGATGTCCTTCTCATGATCCACAACGACGAAGACTTCGTAGAAACCGCTCTCCAGTCCAGCAATCGAGAAATCCTGCCGATAGGACGTCGTATCACCCGCAGGCAGCCCGCTGAAGACCACACGATGTCGTCGATCCACAACCAACAGCGGCTCTGCGCCGTACGCCGGTACGTAGTAGGCGCGAACAGTGAACGGGTCAAGAATATCCACGGCGCCAGCGTTCTCAATTGTGGCGCAGATCCGCGCCATCCCTTCGTTGCCTGCGGCCATCGTTGCGGAGACGGACCGGATTCTCAGATCGGGGCAATCGATGCACGCCTGGCCGTGACCGTCCGGGAGATCGCCTTCAACGATCAACCCAACGGCAGTGCAGTAGATGTTGTTCTGCTCGTTGGTCTCCTCGACGAAACCATCGATATCCAGTACGACGCAGAACTCGTAGCTGCCTGGGGGGATGAATCCAAGAGCGTCATCGGTGGCTTCTGCTGTGTCCGGAAGGAGAACCGGCACTGCCAGATCGATCGTCTCTCCAGGAGCCAACTCCGAGACTGCCAGCTTCGCCTCCAATTCGATCCACATCGCATCCGAAATACCGGCTTCCCGGATTCGGAAACCGACATTGAACCCCTGGCACCGCGACCGGCTGTCATTCACGATGGTGAACTGAGCCGTCACAGGCTGCTCTGCATACGCTATCGGAGGCAAGGGATTGAATCGCACGGCGGGTTCGCCCATTGTCGGTGCCACCAGTCGAAGATCTGGCGGTGGCGGATAGATCTCAAGCTGCGGAGGCGTACACCGTTCGTTGTTCGACTCATCCAGCTCGATAATGCTTCCTGTGGGATCCACGCAAACACAGATCCGATAGCCGGTGATCTGGGGATTGAGCAGCCGCGTGTCGAGATAGACTGTGACATCTACAGCCTCGTTGGGCGCAAGCGATGCGATCGACTCCGCAGGTTCGAGCAGCAACAAGCGCTCCCCCGTGGAGGCATCGCCTTCCGTCTCGTACACGAGGAACTCGACGCCAATACCGCATGTCGGACTCGTCGCGCAATCGCCGCCGACTTCCGTACTGCCCATGTTGGCGATCGTCGCACGGATTGGTACCAGGGCTCCATACTCGACCGGTGTCCCATGCGGGAACTCAATCGGGCCCGCAATGACCAGATCCGCAGGTCTTGGGAGTATTGTGAGTGGAATCTCGAGCGCGTTGTTCGTCTCATCGTGTTCCTCAATCCGCCCATCGCAGATCCCATCTCCGTTGACATCCCCCTCACAGTCCGCGGTGACTTCCACGACGTACTGACCTGGAGGAAGCTCGGACTGTTCGAGATCGAGGCTCCATCGGACCTGAAGCGGGACCAACACACCAAGTCCAGGAAGCACACGAACACAGGAATGCTCCGATACCTCGCATGCAGACGGCGTGGCGTCACCACAGAGCACCACCTGGACTGGCATCAATCCCTGCTCATCCATGCGCATCAAGCGGAACCGCATGGAGAACTCGCCGATCGCGGCAACGCCCATGTTCAAGATCGTTGCGGCGATATCCAGCGTCTCTGCTGTCGCCTGATCGACAACACCCTCAGGCGAAGTCGCAACTTGAACCACTGCAAGATCCGGTCCGAGAACCTGTAGCGGAATGCCCGCCAGGATGTTGTTCAGTTCGTTTCGTTCCGGGACCTCATCCGCGGGATCGATCGACACTCGGATACCGTAGCTTCCGGGTCGCAGATCCTTGGTCTCAAGCATCACGGGAACCTCGATCGATTCCGCGATCGCCAACCCACCTACTTTGTACATTGGACCAGGGCTAAAGCTGATCTCCTCGTACTCACTGCTACACGCAACCGCCTGACCCGGCGCCGCAGCTGCACAGTACGCAAAACGAACTGTGAACGGCCCCGCTGCCTGCTCACCAAGGTTCGTGATGCAGGCCGTAATGCGGACTGTCTGGCCCTGCTGCACGTTCGCCAGCGGTTCGACGATGACACCGCTGGGACAGAACGCAAGATCCGGCGATCGCGACGCGAGCAGTGTCAACGTGGTGATGAGCTCGTTGTTCGTTTCGTCGACCTCATCAACAGATCCAGCCGCGTCAACCAGCACGCGAATCTCGTAGATACCTGGGCCCAACAGCGCTACGGGAAGCTGTCCGACTAGCTTGGTCTGTCCTCCGGCGGGAAGGGCAACCCCGCTGCATCCTGCGATGTCGCTACATGGGACAGGTTCCCAGCGCATGCCCCCCTTCACTCGGTAGGCGAAAGAAACATCGAACATCTCGACAGCCGCTCGTCCCGTGTTCTTGATCAGTGACGTGACGGTCACCGTGTCTGCGCGCCTTTGCTCCACAGGAGACGGCGGTGTGAGTTCGATGCTCTCAGGATGGATCTCCGGCTTCTTGATCTCCGCCGCATCGATCGTGAGCGTTCGGCTCATCCTGTTGTTTGCCTCGTCGGATTCGTGCAGCCGGTTCGTCGGATCGATGATCACTTCAATCCGGTAGTCGGCCGGGGCATCGAGCAATCCAACCTTCTCTGGGTCGAGTGTCGACTCTGCAACAGCGGTCATTCCCCGACCGAGAATGTCGATCGTGTCACTGCCAAAGCGTATGTGCCCAGCGTAGAAATCGACTTCGATGGACTTCGCGACACCCTCGCCGTCGTTCCGAATCTCGGCGGTGATCGTCATTTCCTCGTCGAGCCGCAGGATCGCCTTCTCGAACACCAGACTGACCGGTACAAGCTCCAGTGACTGCAATGTCAACGCCCCGCTGAGGTTGTTGTTGCCCTCATTCTGTTCAAGGACTTCCTCTTCCGGATCGATCAAGATGGCGATGTCGTGCGTTCCAGGGGGAATCGGCAGCTCGGGATTCTGGGGATCCAACTCAGCTGACACATCGGTCACGCCTCCGGCTGGGAGGACAAACCGGATCTGACGCGAAAACTCGACCCCATCGACAAGGAACGCGACGACAAACTGTCCCGCCTGGATCTCTCCGTCGTTTCGGATCTCGGCCATGACGTTCCACGGCTCCATGTCATCCGTGGATCCAGGATTACTTCTCGCGTACGTTAGGCTCACAGGCTGCAAGTCCGGGAGGCCAAGGCTGGAGTCGGAGAGTGTCATGGTCGTTCGCAGCTCGTTGTTCAGTTCGTCCGCTTCGGAAATGTGGTTCGACGAATCTGCGACGACACGAAGCTCATACGTCCCAAGCTCAAGGTCCGACGTGTCAAGGCGGAACGTTGCCTCGTAGAAACCCTGTTGGCTCGGCGGGAGGCTGACACTCTGCTCCGTCGCTTCGAGTGTCCAGTTGCCTGGGCTGCCTTGGAGACGATGGAAGAAGCTGATACTGAATCCATCAGCACTCCGAGTTCCCGTGTTCATGATGCGGGCGTAGATCTCAACCTGCTCACCACGGCTGATCATGGACGGGGGATCGAGCACGATCCTTGTGACGTAGAGTTCGGCGAGATCCTCCGCCGCCAGCCACACCGAGATCATGCACAGGCCCGCGAGCACCGCAGCGATCGCCGATAGTATCTTTTTTCGTTTCATCGGCCTCCTAGCCTCCTCCCGTAGAATCATCTGTGCCTCCTACTCCTGCGAAGCGATCCTGTAGACGGCGCCCGTTTCGGTGCCGTAGTAGTAGTTTCTCACGAATCGGGTTCCCAAGTCTGTCCTCTCGCGAGTCTCCACGATGGCCAATGTCGATCGGATTCCGCCCGCCCCGTGTCCTGCCGTATCGATCTCGAAGATCGGTACACCGGCGAGCGTGAGGACATGTGGTACGCCGCCGTCATCCCCAAAGAAGATTCGGCCAGTGCGCTTGTCCGCGAGCAACGCAGAGCGGATCGGCTGGCTAGTCTCGTAGCTCCACAGCGGATGACCATCGAAACCCATCGCATACAACACACCTACGTCGGTTGCGACGTAGATAGGATCGATGTCACGAGGGTCGATGACGATCGACGAGACGTTGCCGGGCAGTGTCCCCATACGCGGGTATCTCCAGCCGACAAGCATCCGTCCCTCGTCCGCACCAACCGGCGTGCAGTGGCTCGCCGCATAAACGATGCTGCCTGTCCCCGCTTCCGTCGCAACGTAGACGCCAGAACCGGCAACAGCAAGCACGGATGGTGTACCGACCAGATTCGCGGCATCCAGGGTGCAAAGCTGCTGGAGCGTCTCACCGTATGCAGTGACTGCTTCGGTTGAGAGTACGTAGAGTGTGGAGCGCTGCTCGTCGTACTGGACATCCAGCAGGTCGCCGGGAATCGCAACCATCCGAGATACGACAAACTCCGATCCGGCAAGCGTCAGCTGGTGGAACCCGCCATCGACGGCCGCGAACAACTGCCCCGTCCCGCCGCCTCGCGTCAGCGCAATCGTTGGCGCTGCCACTGACGCACGTGCAGCGATGGCACCTCTCTTGAGATCGACGCAGACCACTTCACCAGTTGTTGGACCCTCCGAGATGCCGACATAGGCGTACGGTGTCCCTGCGAACGACCAGGCAACGGCTGTGACGTTCGCCGCAAGGGCAATGACTTCTTCGACTGCGCCTGTGCCCCCCGCTGCGCTGGAATCGATGCTTCGGATCGTGCCATGCCTGGACACCACGTAGATTCGTCCTGTCGCGCTATCGGCCTGCAGCCAGCGTACCGCCCCATCACCCGTAGATGGCGACACGACCAAGTCGGGGTTGGGAACATCAGGCGACAGGACAACGTACGCCGGAAGTTCCGCAACGTAGGCATTGGGAATCGCGTTGTTCTGATCATCCAGTTCCGAGATCAACTGGTCCGGATCGACGCGAATCGTCAGGTCATACCTTCCCGGAGTCCCTGTTGGGACAGGATGCGACACCTCGACTTGGTCAAGCGGCCCCACACTGGTCCACAGCTCTGTCTCCACCCCGAGCGCCGTCTCGAATGCCACGACGAAGGACCCAGAAGGTACGGTCCCGTCGTTTCGGATGGTCACGTATGCGTACAGGCGTTGGTTGGGCTCAACCGTGTGCTCCTCGCCCATGGCAGCGCCTGGCGAGTCGAACCGAACGGCAATCGGAACGAGATCGACATCGCCCGCAGGCGTTGGACCATCGCCGATCTGCACCGTAGCGCCAGACAGGTTGTCGCCCTCATCGGTTTCTTCGATGGAATCACCCGGGTCTACTTGGACGGTCAGTCCGTACACTCCCGCGGCAAGATTCGCTGTGCTCAGCGTCCGCGAGAACGGCAACGTGGTTCCGGGTCCAAGGCCGTACACCGAGGATACTGCCGATTCGACAATGCGTCCGGTCCGATCTGTGATGACGAACGCCAACTGGAATGCCGCTGCGGAGTTCGCCCCCGTATTGGCTACAACGCCTTCGATAGCGAGAGGGATCCCAGCTTCACGAACCACGAACTGCGTCATGCCGAGCGAGCAGCTCAGATTGATCCCCGGATCGACCGGGGTCGTAGGAGCGCCAGGGGCTGGGGGGCCAACATGAAGGCCCACATGGATCGTGTTGTTCGTCTCATCGAATTCCTCGACGACGCCTCCATTGGCGCTTGTATCGATTCGTGGCGCGGGATCGACCGTCATCTCCAGGCAGTAGTCCCCCTCTGCTATCCCGAAGGTGTCGAACGAGACCTCGGGGAGACGGGCACTCGCTCCCCGATCAAGACCATCGAGCGAGATGCGCTGTTCAGCGACCGGATACGTGTCCAGTGGGTCGTTGCGCCAAAGCATGTAGACAATCTCGAATGGTCCGGCTTGGATCGATCCTGCATTTGAGATATCCGCAGATACCGTCATCGGAATCCCTAGCGGAACCGGCGATGTCGGGTGGATCCTTAATTCGATCGGGTGAAGCTCCGCGAGCCGCTTGATCGGGGGTTCGATCAGCAGCGGGGCACTCATGACGTTATCACTCTCGTCGAATTCCGGAATGTCGTTGTCCGGATCCACAACCACTCGAAGGAGATACTCGCCTGCGGGAAGATCCTCTGTGTTCAACACACCTTGCGCCCGTGCGTGTTCATCCTCGTCCAGCCCTTGGCCGGCAGTACTCGCGTAGTAGAACGTATCGAAGCGAACATCGTCGATGTAGTAGCTCACCGTGAAGAAATCCACCGGACGATCTCCGGTATTCTCAACCAACGAAGATACGGTGATGCTGTCGCCCTGGCGGACCTTTCCAGCTGCCATCTCAAGGCTTACCGGCCTCAGTTCGGAACCGCGGACAGAGAACGCAGTCACAAGTTGGTTGTTCCGCTCATTTCGTTCCGCAATCTCTCCGTTCTTGTCGACATAGATCCGCAACTCGTAGGTCCCGGGGGTCAGCAGGGTGTCTTCCGATCGGGGATCGATCGTCAGATGGACATCACGGGTGTTCACCGTGTCCGTGTTCAACCCCTCCTCGATCCCCAGGATGTCGATGCTCTGAGGAATCTCTTCGCTTCTGGAGTAGACCATTCTTGCACGAAGAGGTTGCCAGTCAAGGTCTCCCTGGCGGCGATAATCGAAGAATACCTCGACGTTCTGCGCCGGAGCTCCGCCGCGGTTGGTAATGGTCGCAGTAACCACCATGTCATCATCCCAGTTCAACGGAAGATCCTCATCGAACGTGATGGCCACGGGCAGAAAATCCGGCTTATCTAGGCCGGAAGGCGTGAACCTGAGCGCCGAGAGCATCGTGTTGTTCGATGCATCCAGCTCGCCCGTCGGCTGATCCGGTCGCGTTTCGACCCGGAGCAGACAGACCACAGTGCATTCGTCAAAAGCGAACGATTCGCTGCCCCGGATGCCCGGGGTTGGCAGGTTGGCTGCGAGTGTCGGAGCCACAAGAATGGCGCTTGCGTCATCAATTGCGTTTCGTGCAAGACCCGCAATGGCAACCGAAGAGATGCGCGTCCAAAGCTCTCCACACAACGTATCCGCTTGTCCGGTGACTCGCGAAACGGCTTCAGCCTCCAATTGAGCAAGGTCGGCAACACTGTCGGCAACGGCGCCCACAACCCAGTCTGCCCCATTGCAGCCGCCGTCGGTGTCAACAACCAGCTGCGCGATCTGTTCGACTGTCCCGTCCTCGCGCTCACGCGAGCAGAAGACCGGCAGCAGATCGAAGTGGACAAACAGCGCCCCTGCTGCGAGGCCGCCGGAATTCTCAAACGATGTCCGGACGACGGCGCTTTCGCCCCAATCGATCGGTGAAGCTGGCTCGACAGAGAGTCCGATCGGATGAATCTCAATCAGTGGATCAGCAATACGGACAAACGAGGAGTTCCTGTTGTTCGCTTCCGATTGCTCGAGGATCCGTCGATCAAAATCGATTTCGACAACGATCTCGTACGTCCCACCCGACAAACCGCCCATGTCCAGCGTGACGGTCTCGACGTGATTCCCATCCTCGAGCAACTCCTTGGCGAGGATCTCAACCGCCACGGCACACGCTTCCGGTTTGTCGTGTCTTCGTAGGGAGACTTGCAACCGCGGATTCTCGACGAGACACTCCGGTTCGAGGCATAGCACCCCGACATCCAGCTGAAGTGTCTGGCCGCTGTCGACTGTAATCGGCAGGTCGGCAAGTGGAAGCACGACCAAATCCGGCACGCACGGATCCTGCGCCGCAACGGCCAGTCCCCCGATCAGCAGCGCCGAGATGATCAGCACCACCGCTCTACCGAACACCGCACCGCGCATCACGCCTCCTTGCACATTCTGTTTCAGCGGCTTTCCGTATGGGCTAGTTCTCTCCGGAGCTCACAAACGCCCCGTTGAACGCGTATAGGTATCCTCCCGGAACGGCAACGATGAGCGACTCTTCGCTGTCGAACCACACCGGGGTGAGGAACGGACGCGTCGCATCCTCCAACGTGAACACGAATTCGAGCTCCTCCTCCCATGTGGTGAATGTCCTGACCGATGTGAGATCTCCGTTGAGTGCATACAGTGCAGGGCGTGTGACTGTCGATCCTTCCCTCTCTCTTGCGAAGAGGAACATCCCGGAATAGAAGACCGTCTCGACACCGTTTTGAGCATCCCAGACGAGTGCAGGAACCGTCGTTGATGTCCAAGGAGTGACGGTGCCGGGATTGGCTGTCTCGTCGGATGTCGCATCAACCTGCCGCCGACCTCTTCCTGTGGTCGTATGATGGAATCCACCCTCTGGGTCGTATTCAACGTTCCAAACCGTGAACGCCTCATCCACTGCGTATACCGCGATATCGTCATCACCGTCACGGCTTCCGTCGAGACCGAGAGCGATCCCCTCGATCCGGCGCAACGAGGAGTTGATTGAATCTGGGGCAGGGCAGCTGAGCGTTGACTGCTCCCCTTCAGCACCTGGGACCAACACGCCATTGGTATCCAGCGCGTAGACCGTACCGAACTCCGCGCCGAAGAACAGCGTTCCCGTGGGCTCCCACAACGCAAGTGGTGTAGTGATTCGCGTGTTCGCCGGGAAGACACATCCGTTCCCGCTAAGTCCATCGAGCCCGACGATGTACCGATCAATGGAGAACCAAAGCATCTCACCTGCATAGGCCGGCTTCAATGTTACCGATAGCGGTGCGCTGCCCTCGAAATCATCGCCCTCGACGAGAAGATCATCCCGTGTGCGGTAGCTACTGAGTATCTCTCCCGAACTCGCATCGAGGAAGAACACGCCGTTCGCAGACGCGACAATCAACGCAGCCTCGCCAAGAGAATCCACGCCCACGGCCGTGTTCGTGAGCAACAGATGGGCTGTCGGCTCTCCCGTGCTCGTGTCCAGGCTCGAGACGGAGCCCGACGGTGCATCCCAAGCGTCTCGCTTCTCCAGGGTCACCGCCCCTTGTAGCGTTCTCCTGATCACGATCGACTGCACCGCGCCGTCTCCCGTTCCAACAAAGACAATCCACTCTCCCACGCCCTGCACCTCGGCAAAACCGACAACCGGCTGGGTGACAATCGGTGTGTCCGTCGTCCAACTTGCGATACTGTTGCCCGACCGGGCGTCGAGAGCGTTCAACTGGTAGTCTTCGCCATTGGACGTCACGTGAAACAGTAGGAAGCCGGATCGGACAGGTCCAATCGTCGTACAGAATCGATCGCAGCCTGACGTACAACCACACTCCGATCGAGCGGGGAAGGTCCACAGGTCGCGATCACTGTAGACTGTCGTGCCGGATGTCTTGGACGGCAGGTAGATCTCTTGTGAAGCTATGGACTCGCCAAGGCCTGCGGCAAGGACAACGCGAAGGAATAGGGGATCCTTGGTTCCAGCCTTCTGCCCCAACACGGAGAAGGTATCCTGTTGTTCCGCCGTGGGGCGATATAGCGGTGCTAGCGGACTGTAGTCAAGCTCAGATAGGAGTACCGTCGTGTTGCCTCCCGGCGCGATATCCGGGAACTGAACCGTAAGCGTATTGCCACCCGCTCCCGGGCTATACGAGCCGAGAGGCTCCCAGGCGTCGCTCGGGCTGTTGCGGTACTCCACCGTCACGGAGATCGGTTGGCCTGTCTCGCTTCTTGCGTTGGTCAACGTGTCCGTTCCGACGTTGTATACATTCAGACTGATCCGATTCGCAATACCTCCAGTTGCCATCTCGGTTGTCGTGCCCCACAGTGGGTTCACGAGGACAGTCCGCGCAAGCTGACATGTCCCAAATGGCGTAGCCAGCGAAAGCTCGGCAATCCCAGGCCCCTGGGCAAGCATCGAGGTTCCTTCCGATGTGGACTGCTCGTACCGATTGTTCTCTACTACATCGTCACGAAGCGATCCATCAGGGTCGAACAGTGCTGCTGTGAATCGGTAGACCCCTGGCGTGAATCCCCGGGTATCGAGCGTTACGACCGGTCGTTTCTCCCCGCCCGGGACGATCTCGTAGACGGTTTGGGTTCCGATCCTCCCGTGTTCTCCTGTGACTTGCTCGGTGAAGAAGAATTCGATCTCGACCCGCTCCACTGTCTGGTCGCTGACGTTCCAAACCCCGGCCCGAATATGTAGAAGATCGCCCACCGCTGCTCGATTGAGCAGTGACGATGAGGATCCGCTGCCTTGGACGACGCGCACATCAACGCCGGTGATGTCGATCACGTCTTCACAAAACGCCGTCCAAGAAACAGCAAACACTAGGGCCGCAAGGATCGGTGCCCAGCCACACGAACGCCTCAACGCCACACCCACATGTGCGCCACGCATTCAGCCTCCCTTAACCCGGTGCGTCAACCGTTTGCTGCTCTAGAACGCAGGCTCGATAACTGTAACCCCCTTGTCTCCTACAACCGCAAACCCCTCCGAGAACGTTCCGAGACCCGATAGCACGGCCGAGAAACCGAGTGCGCCGCTCTCCAGCGCCAACGAAACATCCAACGCAATCAATCGGAAGCCACGCGACGGGAAGAACACGTCCATGCCTTGGAACTCGCCTCTCGGATCGGCGATGAACCGCCGGATTTCCTCTGCAGAACCTTCGTTTAGGCTATCCAGAACTTCCCGCACGGCATCGAGCATCTCGCTCGACATGGTGCCGGCCGCTTCCAGGTAGCCAGAGATCAGATCGGAATTCGGATCGATGGGTTCCACAGAAGCTGCCTCATCGGGAGCGAGAACTGGCTGAATGATGACACCTGCGCGCTCTCCGATGTAGGAGACACCGAACGGCCGCAAAACGCTCTTGGGAAGTGGTTCGGAGATCCCAATCCAGGGTTCGGCGTCCGGAGGTGGCTCGAGGTCGAAGCGAATCGCCGTAACGCCGAACGCGCTGTCCGATAGGTCGGCGTTGTACGGATCCGCGTTCAGCACGAGTCTTGGGTCAATGAAGTACGTCTCGATCAAGAGCTCGGGCGCCTCCTCGGCATCCAAATCCGCCGTCGCTTGGAAGATTGCGGAAAGCGCGGTGTCGGGAACGGTTGTGAGACCAAACAGAAAGACATCGACGAACGCCGGCTTGTGCTGAGACAGCGCCATGGGCGCGCACACCGCAAGCGCGAGGCCCAATACCAGTACGAAGCGAACGCTCCTCGCCACCTCAAATGAAGACCGGATACGGCTCATGGATTCAACCTCCTCTTGATCACTATACCGGAAACGATTCCGCTTGTGAAACGTCCAACTGTTCGAGATCCGTGTCATGTCCTCCTCCTTTCTAAGAGAACACACTCCGCATCTGCGAAGACCTCGATTCACCGCAGTCATGCGGTTTGCTGGTGCCTAATGAACGTACTCTTCAACGGCTTCGTAGTTCCGCTCGCCGTCCTTCGCAGATCGTCGATCTCACGGCATGACATCGCATCGCATGTAGACTAGAATGACATCCAGCCGAAATCGCAACTGCATGGAGGAAAGACCTGGACCCGTGATGAGCAAGAACGAATCAGACGGCACCAGCAAGAAGGGGCTCGACTTCATCCGTAGGATTGTTGCCGAGGATATCGCTGCAGGAGAGAACGGAGGATCGGTCCACACTCGATGGCCGCCTGAGCCGAACGGCTACATCCATATTGGCCACGTCATGGGCTGCCTGCTTGCCTATTCGATCGCGCAAGAGTTTGGAGGACAGTTCAACCTGCGGTTTGATGACACAAACCCGGCCGCGGAAGAGCAGGAATACGTGGACGGCATCATCGACGATCTGCACTGGCTTGGCGTCGATTGGGGCGATCGCTTGTTCTTCGCGTCGGACTACTTCGAGCAGCTCTACCAATGGGCCGAGCATCTAGTTCAGTCAGGGAACGCCTACGTGTGCGATCTGTCGCCAGAAGAGATCCGAGACTATCGTGGGACAGCTGGGGGAGCCGGTCCAGAAGGGATCACGCCGCCAGGTACCGATAGCCCACACCGTGAACGATCCATCGAGGAGAACCTCGATCTGTTGCGCCGAATGCGGGCCGGCGAGTTCCCGGACGGCGCACGCACGTTGCGTGCGAAGATCGACATGGCGCACCCGAATCTGAACATGCGGGATCCGGTCATGTATCGGATCCTTCATGCACACCATCATCGCCAGGGTGACAGATGGTGCATCTACCCGACCTACGATTGGGCACATGGGCAGTCCGATGCGATCGAGGGGATCACACATTCGACATGCAGTCTTGAGTTTGAGAACCACCGGCCGCTGTACGACTGGTTTCTCGATCATCTTCCGATCTCTCATCGCCCGCATCAGTACGAGTACGGGCGGATCAACATCGGCCACACGGTGATGAGCAAGCGCTGGCTTCGCCAGCTTGTCGAGGGAGGCCAGGTCAATGGATGGGACGACCCACGAATGCCTACGATTGCAGGGATGCGTCGCCGCGGTTACACGCCGGAGGCTATCCGCGATTTCGTTGCACGGATCGGGGTCACGAAATCCCAGGGGATCGTCGAGATGGCTCTCTTGGAACACTGCATCCGCCAGGACCTGAACAAACATGCTCCACGCGTCATGGGGGTTCTCGATCCGCTAAAGCTCGTGATTACGAACTACCCTGAAGATCAGAGCGAGGAGCTCGAAGCGATCAATAACCCGGAGGATCCCTCCGCTGGAACGCGAACCGTACCGTTCTCTCGTGAGCTGTACATCGAGCGGGGCGACTTCATGGAGGATCCGCCGAAGAAGTTCTATCGGCTTGCTCCGGGACGCGAAGTGCGACTTCGATACGCCTACTTCGTACGCTGCGATGAGGTGATCAAGGACGAGGACGGCCAGGTCATTGAGATCCGATGTACCTACGACCCCCAGACCAAGGGCGGCAACGCTCCTGATGGCCGAAAGGTCAAGGCAACACTGCACTGGGTGTCAGCACCTCACGCTATCGATGTCGAAGCACGTCTGTATGATCATCTCTTCTTGGCGGAGAATCCTGCCAGCGCTCCCGACGGGGGCACGTGGCTTGACAACCTGAACCCGGAATCGCTATCGATCCTCGCCCACTGCAAGCTCGAACCGAGTATTCTTCACGCCTCGCACGGAGAACGGTTCCAACTTGAGCGGAACGGATACTTCTGCGTCGACCCCGACTCCACGGGACAGAAGCTGGTGCTCAACCGTACGGCAACACTGCGCGATACATGGGCGAAGATGCAGGCACGACAGGCGGGAAACGGCGGAAAGCGATCCTCATAGGAGCAGCCGCGATGGAACAGACAGCCGTCGCCGCAAACTTACAGAGAATCGTCGCTTGAACGGACATCACGCTTGCGTGTAGAATCTCCTCCCGATGACCAAACCAATGCGAGGGGGCATCGGGTGACTGAAGCGACACGAAGAGAGAATGATGCGACCCAAAGCGGGTCGCATTTTTTTTGGGTCGGCACGCTGCTGCGTCATCGTCAAGTGTCCGACCGCTACGCTCGAGTGCTTCTCGAAGGCCCCGAACTCCCCAAGCAGATCGCTGCGGGGCAGTTCGTGCTCTTGAGAGCTCAGGAAGACCCGTGTCTGCCAAGAGCGTTCTCGATCCTATCGACGAGCGTCTATGGTATTGAGCTGTTCGTGAAATCGGAGGGGCGCGTCCGCAAGAAGCTGTCGCACAGCCCGTTTGATACCGTATTCGAGGTGCGGGGTCCGTACGGTACGCCATACTCCACGAAGATCAACCTGGATCGACCGTACGTGCTTGTCGGTGGCGGAAGCGGAAGTGCACCGTTGATGCACTTCCAGCGGCAGTATCCGCATCTCGTCGCGGGTACGGCGTATGGCTTCCGCACACCGGACGCGCAAGAGCTCCTTCCCGAAGTGCCGATTCTCATCGAATCCGAAGATGGGAAGAGCGCTGCCGTCCACGCAGCCGAGATTTGGAGGCCGGGCTACGGGATCCTTGCCTGCGGACCCGAGCCGATGCTTCGCTTGCTCGCGCAGAGGTATCGCGGCCAGCCCGATGTCTACGTCTCACTGGAGGCGCGTATAGGATGCGGTATCGGAACCTGCCTTGGATGCAGCATTCCGACGACTCTGGGTCCACAAAGGATCTGCAGGGAGGGACCGTTGTTCTCAATTGACGAGTTGCCATGGCTGACGTAGCGGTTAGCGCGTTTGGACAGAAGTTCACCAACCCCGTTGTCTTGGCCTCGGGGCCGGCAGGGTTCGGACTTGAGCTTCAAGGAGAGCTTGATCTCTCGGCCGTCGGCGCGCTAACGACCAAGACGGTGACCCCAGCCCCGCGTTTGGGGAACCCTCAGCCGCGTCTTGTAGACTGCCCGTGTGGTGCACTCAACTCGATCGGGCTTGAGAACCCGGGAATCGAGGAGTTCGCTTCAAACGCACTGTCGCGGATCGTCCAGCTCCCGACTCGGGTCATCGTGAGCCTCGCGGCAGGTGCGCCGGACGAGATCGCTGCCATGGTCGAGCGACTTGGCGACGCCGACGGAATCGATGCGATCGAGCTCAATCTGTCTTGTCCGAATGTTCAAGGGGGTGTGACAGGAGGCGATCCAACGGCTGTTCGTGCATTCACTCGGGCTGCTGCTCAAGCCGGTCGCTGGCCGGTATTCGTCAAACTGCCTGGGGATACGGGCAATTCCCTGCAATCAGGCGAAGCTGCCCTGAACGCCGGGGCTATGGGGTTGACGCTGATCAATACGCTCCGAGGGATGCGAATCGATCGATCGGTCGGTCGCCCGTTTCTTCATCGAGAGGTCGGCGGCCTGAGCGGACCAGCGATTCTGCCCGTGGCACTGGCACGTGTGTTCGAGACACGAAGAGCTTTTCCAGACACGATCATCATCGGCACCGGTGGAGTCTGTGATGTCGGTGGACTTGTGGAGATGCTGCTCGCCGGCGCCAATTTCGTCGGGGTCGGATTCGGTGTGATGGCGGATCCTGAGCTCCCCCAGCGACTGCACATCGAGTTGACGGAATGGCTCGATCAACAAGGGATTCCTGCGGTCGATCAGATGATCGGCGCGGCCCATACGGGAGGGTTCGATGTTCATTGAGCAGTACCGCCAGGCCCGCCTGGCAACGGGCGGGTCGTTGTGTGTCGGCCTGGACCCACACCACGATCGGATCCCCACAGCGTTCGGATCGACGCCCGACGGCGTCGCCCGGTTCCTCCGTTCGGTGATCGAGCAGACCGCTGACCATGCAAGCGCGTACAAGCCGAACATCGCATTCTTCGAGGCACTGGGACCCCGAGGTTTGGAGGTGCTGCACGAGACGGTCAAACAGGCACAAAGCGCCGGTCGGCCGGTGATCCTAGACGCCAAGCGGGGCGACATCGCCTCAACAGCCAGCGCCTATGCAGCGGCAGCATTCGACATCATGGGGGTAGACGCGATCACCGTGGTTCCATACATGGGCGCTGACGCCGTGGTTCCGTTCCTTGATCAAGGGGGGTTCGTCTTTCTGTTGGCGCTTCCATCCAACCCATCCGCTGCAACGATTGTCGACCACGGGAACCCTCCCCTCTATGTGCGAATCGGCGAACTTGCCGTGGAGCTCGAAGCGAAGTATCCGCGGCAGTTGGGGCTGGTTGTGGCTGCTCAGCGCCCTCGTGCGGCTGCCGAACTGCACAGCCTTGCCCCCGAGATCCCATGGTTGGTCCCAGGAATCGGAGCACAGGGAGCAGATATGGAAGCGTTCTTCGGCAACGTGGGCACACACAAGACGATGGTGGTCAATGCATCGCGAGCGGTCCTGTTCGCACAGGAGCCGGCGCAGGCGGCCGAGAAGCTCAAGAGATCGATTGAGGAGTCAAGACATGGGTAGCCGATGGACCGGACTGCTAAAAGAGACCGGGGCGATGCAGCAGGGGCACTTCCTGCTTTCGTCGGGTCGGCATTCGGAGCAGTACGTTCAGTGCGCACTCGCGCTACGGTGCCCCGCCGACGCGATACAGTTGGGTATGGCGGTGGTCGAAGCGCTGGGCTCGGCGCTTAAAACGGGCATCGACTGCATTGTCGCGCCACCGCTCGGAGGAATCCTCATTGGGTATGAGTTGGCACGCCAGCTGGACCGACCGTTTGTCTTCCCAGAACGTGCCGACGACGGACATCTCGTGCTCCGTCGCGGCTTCTCGCTCGAGCCCGGCATGCGGGTTTGCATCGTTGAAGATGTCATCACGACTGGGCGAACGACGCGCGAGGTCATCGAGCTAGTGCGTGCTGCACATGCTGTGCCGGTGGCGCTTGCAGCAATCATCGATCGGTCTGCCGACCACACGATCGACAGCCTCTCGATCGCATCCGTTGTTCAGCTTCAAATCCCAACGTACGAGGCCGAGGATTGCCCGCTTTGTGCCAAAGGGATCCCGCTTGTCAAACCGGGAAGTCGGCGTGAGACCAAGGAGGCACAGCGATGAAAGTGAAAATCCTGGAGGAGCATGGCTACGAGTCCGCCCTTGTCGGGCTATCGCTCTCGTACGACCAGGACCCAGCGAAGATGTCGAAGGTCGCACTGCGACTCTGCTTTCGCAGCGAGGGACACAACAAGTTTCTCGAATCGGTCGTTCTCTGGCTTGACATCCGAGCTCCCCGCTACTTCTGGCAGCAGTTCGACACGTACCGTGTTGGCGTGACCAAACAGAGCCAATCGACGATGCACACGATGACCGCACGACCGCTTGAGCAAAGCGATTTCGCGCATCCGATTCCGGAGAACCATCTTGAGCATCTCAACCGGTTGATCAAGGCAGGCGATTGGGAAGAGGTCAAGCATGATCTTCCCGAATCGTTCGAGCAGAGACGGATTGTCAGCATGAACTACATGGCACTCCAGCGGATGATTCGTCAGCGTGAAACCCATCGAATGGCTGAGTGGCGGGCGTTCATCGACGCGATCCTCGCCCAGGCCGCCCACCCGGAGCTCCTCAAGGAGGATGACGCAGCATGACCCATGGTATTCTTGCCGACCACGAAATCGCCGCACTCTGTGACACGGACCAACCGATGCTTGATCCGTTCATTCCACGCCAGGAAGGGAAACCCTCCTATGGGCTTGGCAGCTGTGGCTATGACCTCCGCCTCGGCGGGAGATTCCTGGTGCCTCTAGGTGGAATGAACACAGTGCTCGATCCGATCGACTTTCCAGAGGGCCATTTCCGCGCGATGGAGGTTGAGGGAACGTTCGAGTTGTCCCCGAACTCACAGGTGTTGGCTGAATCGATGGAACGGTTCGCCATGCCGGATAACGTCTGCGCCGTCTGCTGGGGGAAGAGTTCCTATGCTCGCTGCGGCCTGTTGGTCAACGTCACCCCGCTTGAGCCGGGATGGCGCGGCATTCTGACGATTGAACTGGCGAATGTCTCCCCGCTCCCGATCCGTCTTCACATCGGACAGGGGATTGCGCAGGTCGTCTTCTTCCGTGGATCGCGTCCCCGAAGAACCTACAGTGAGAAGGAAGCCGGCGGGAGCTACCAAGATCAGACCGGCGTCACGCTTCCACGGTAGCCTGCTTCGAGCAACGCGCCACCGAGAACGCTCGAGAACGGAGATCTCGAGCGTTCCACCGAGGAATCGGGGTGGCATCGCCTGGGCGAAGCTCGCATCCCCCACCGGCTATAATGCGGCCATGCGTAGCACGGAAGATCAAAGGGGGATCGATGAATAGGATCATCTTGCTTGCCGTCTTGCTGTCCGCGCTTCTTGGCGTTGCGGCTCAGGCTGCCACGGGAGCGTACATGGCGGTGGAGATCGAGGTCTTTGAGCCGTGGGGAATCCTTAACTGGGGAAACTGGGAACCTGTCGAGGCACGGTTCATCACTTCGCGGATCGTTCCCATGTCGACCGAGGATGCCGATGCGGTCGCGGATCTGCGGTCTCGTTGCGCAGAAGAGGCGGCAGATTGGGGCGCCTGTGATCTACTCGCTGGATGGCAGCATGTCTCAGAGCAATCCCACGCACTCGACCCCGATCTTGGGAAGGCCTACCGGGTGGTTCTCCGCAATCTTACCGACGTATCGCTCGGCATCGTGCTGTCCGTCGATGGGTTGAACAGCAACGGCAACGAGCCGGTTCGTGGCGATGCATCCGACCGGAAATGGGTTCTGCTGCCAAGGCAGACGGTGCGAATCGCCGGGTGGCAGATTTCCGAGGATGAAGCACTCCAGTTCCGCTTCGCGACACCAAGCAAGACCCACTCGCCGCTCACCGAGGCACACGGCGGGATCGCGGCATACGTCTATCTGCCCAATCCGCTAGGCACAGCCCATGTCAAGGGCACGGAGGCGGGAGCCGTGATCGGTCAGCCCACGGTTCGTATTCCATTCTCTTCGGCGACCGACGGTCCTGCCGAGACCCTCGCATTCGACTACTCGAGCGATTCCATCCGGCTGGGCATCCTCTGCACAGAGACGGATGGCCCGGGCATTCGGATTGTACAGGTAATCGAAGGCACCATTGCCGCGCTGCGAGGGCTCCACGCTGGAGATGTCGTCACTTACGCCGATGCACGTCCGATCTCTTCATGCCAGGATCTCGGCGATCTACTCGCGGCAAAGAAACCCGGGGACCGGATTGTCCTCAAGGTGCACCGAGCGGAGCGTGCCTTCCTGCTCACGCTTGAGTTGGGCGCGTAGTTCGCCGTCCGGCGAGGTTCAATCAGACGACATGCACGGTTCGGACTGGATCGGCACAAGCTTCGCGTCGGGAGAGAATGCAGCCGTTCCCTCGACAACGCGACACGCTGACCGATCCTCGCCAACCAGTTCGATCACCTCAAGGACCGTCTCCAGCGGATCCTCGGTGTCCTTGCCTGTATCGACGGCGAGCCGGTCCCCGACACGAACACCGTTGCGAGCTCCAAGCGAGATAAGCACCCGACCGGATAGGTCATCGATCCCCTCGATCGCTCCCGCAGGCTCAACGTGGAGTTCGACCTTCATCTGAGATCGCTCCCCTTCCTCGTTCGTGACGACAAAGAGCACATCGTACGAGCCTGCCGCTTCGTATACATGGTCGGATCTCTCCCCAGTATCCGATGTCCCGTCGCCGAACGACCACGTTCGGATAGCCACCGCGTTGCCGGAGGACTCGTCAGAAAAACCAACGACGCCACCGACATATGGGACGGCAGGGCAATAGGAGAATGCCGCCTCCAGTGGACGCTCACGATACGACAGGACGATCCGAGTCTCGCCTTCTCCAAGCAACTGGGGATGCTGTGGTTCGCCGCGCTCCGCGGCAACGAAATCGGGAACCCGCGCCGCCACGTATTCGAACAACTCCCACACCGTGACATGGTAGTCGGCGTTCAGGTCAGCTGCTCCGTCCAGTCCTTCGAGAAGGAAATGGGTGAACACGCCATGCTCCAATTGCGGTGACTCGAATGCTTCTTCGCCTTCCGAAGACGCTGAAAGCAGGACCCGACCTTCGAGTCGCAGGTCCCCGAACCAATCTTGAGTATCTCCCGTAGAGCGCTTCCCCGGCGGCAGACTTCTAGACAGTCCGCCGGAATAGCAGCTGTCAAAAAACACCAGTACATGCTCGGACTCAATCCGATCAAGAAATCGGCCGAACTCGTCATCTCGCAACGCCGTATCATCCTTCGCTGTTGCTCGCGTATCCGAGAGCACGAAGAATTCGTCTACCGCATCGATTTCGTCGTAATCGTCGTCGGCCCCTTGGTACCCGTGGCCAGAGAAGTGGATCAACACAAGGTCGTCTTTCGACGCGGCGCGTCGGAGCCACCCCAGTCCTTCGCGAACATTGACCAACGTGGCCGGCACACTGTCTATGACGTCCTGTCCACTGGATTCCGATGAAACACCCGTCATCAGGCGAATCTGCTCCGCCGGCACATCGTTTTCCAACAGCCATGCCACGATCGCCTCAGCGTCACGCCGAGCAAACGGCAACCGCTCGACCTCCTCGTATTCCGAGATCCCGATCACCAACGCCCACACGTTCCCTACAGGAACGACTTCCGGCGTATGTTCCACATCGAGCGTTTCGCTGTACGTGCCCTCCAACCCCAATGAGTCGATGACCGTCAGCCGAACCTCGTACGTTCCTGTCTGCTCGAACCGATGAATCGGCTCCGGAACCCTGGATGAATGACCATCCCCGAACGACCATTCCCAGCTGACGATCGGGCCATCGGAACCAGCCGACCGGTCGATGAACCGAACAGAATCGAACACGGATGGCGTCGACGGCGACGCATCGAACGCTGCCGTTGGTGGCTTCGGGTCCTCAAGAGACAGCACGCGCATCACGGCGTCGGTCCTGCCGGTGTCGTCCGTAACACGCAATGTTACCGGCCAAGTTCCCGCCGTGAGCGGTTCGATCGAAACGCGTGGATTGTCGACTCGAAGGTCAAACGATCCATCGGACTCAAGATCCCAAGCGTACTCAACGATTGAGCCATCCGGATCCAGAGACGAACTGGCATCGAGTCGAGCGCGATCACCGGCCCGAAGTGGGCGCATCAACTGGGTCCCCGCGTCGGAGATCGGCGCCCATGTGAACGACGCCGTAGGGGTCGTGTCTGCAGCGAAGATCATGATCGATTGGACTCGGGTTGTCGTGTCTCCATCATCATCCGCAACGGTGAGCGACACATCATACGTTCCGCCTTCGGCGTAGATGTGAGAGATCGGGTTCCCAATGTCGATCGATCCATCCCCAAAATCCCACCAGTACTCGACGACCGTGCCGTCAGGATCGCTTGTCCCTGAAGCATCGAGCAACACCGGTTCGCCGGCTTCGGGCTCGAACGGTCCATACTCAAACCGAGGAACAGGCGGGAGATTCATAGTCGGAAGGAACCACCGTGCGGTGGCAATCTCTGCCGCAAGGCGGAACCGAACGCCTTGCACAACGTTGACTCCCACCTCCGATTCGACCGACAGATCTCCTATCCACAATGCCGCTCGGAGTGCGATATCTGCAACGACCAACGCATCCACCTCGGCGATCAGATCGATACGAGACCGTTTCGCGATATCCGACCATGAGAGCGATAGCTCTCCGGATTCGAGATCTTCGACATACGCGGTGAGCCGGCCACCGAGCTCCCATCCCTCGGTTTTCCACCCTGCTTCGAGGGAAGCGGCTGTCTCGGGCAGCATCGACAAGCCGATCTTCGATGACAGCGTGCCCAGCGGCCGGGCAGCTTCTGACGCAAGGTTCGCGTTAAGCTCGTTCAAGGTGAACATCGTGGCGCGTGCAGCGACCGACAACTGTCCCAGTCGCAGCTCGAGCGACTGATGTGTGATATTCGCAGGATCGTCCCAGGCATACTCCGCCCGAAAGGAGGCAGCAGTCGACGCGAACTCGCCGCAGACCCAACGGGATGTTCTGCTTCCGATGCCGTCAAGCACGCCGTCTACACCAAACGTCGCACGGATAACCGAGTCCGACCCTGATTCGGAGGGGAATGCCACGTTCAGCAGCCGGGCAACCCCGTGGACGCGAAGCCATCCACGGCTCGATCCAAGAAGGGATGATTCCACGACAAGCGAGGCTGCATCCCAGTGGCGCCCGGCTCGGAGGCGGATTCCATCGAAGAACGGAGACGTCTCCTTCAGGTCGATCGACGCCATCAGATCCAATCCTAGCGGGGACTCTTCGTGATGCACCGTCAAGCGAACCGCCGTACCGGACCCCCGCGTCGGATCGAGGTGCGCGCCAATGGTCGCTCCCCGGGCGCCGGCGCCGATGCACGGCGAGTCGAAACGCAGCGTGTAGTCTGCATGCTCCGGATCCACAAAACCCGGGTACGCTGCCAGATCGGACGATCGCCTCGCTGTCCCCATGTAGTCTCCGGAGCCATTCCCCCAGACGGCGTTGTGTCCAAACGTCGGTGGATCGGAGACGGACGGTTGCTGCGCTACGCGGAGTCCAACGCCATCGTTCAACGAGATGATGCTCTCAGTCACCGCAACCGTCGTTCCAGTCGCCACCACGCCATCCCCACCGTTCCGGCTGATCGTCGCGAACCGCACCGCCGCTGTGCCGGTAGAGGCGAATTCGACCGCATGTCCGGTGCATTCGACGATCTCGCTACGCTCGATCTGACACGTGGCAGCGTCGAGAATCTGGATTCCGCACACCGTTGCCTCGCGAACTGTGGAGCCACCCACCGTCAGCTCGCTCGTGTCGGAGCTGCGGATCCCAATCGCTCCGCCGATGATCCACGCGTCACGTACGGCGGCAACCGCCGTGTTCGCGATACGGATCGCCCCGGCGGAGTTTTCCGAGAAACGGCAATCGTCCAACTCGACGAAGGTCGTATCCGAGGCATCGAGACCCCATCCGAGATGCTCTTCGATCGTCGTCTCCTCAAGGTTCGCTTGCGATACGCCGGTCAGCGCGATTCCAGTCGCACCGTTTCGCGCGACCGTCGTGCGGTTGACGTTCACGAGGGAATCGATTGCGAGAATCCCTGCGCCGCTGTTGTCATGAATGGTGCTTCCAGCAACTCGAACAACCGCGCCGGACTCGCACACAATCCCGTGGAGCCCGTTTCCGAAGATCTCACACGCCTCGAACAGCGGCTTTGCCGACAGTCCGCTCACGTGGACTCCTGCTCGCTGTGCGCCGGTGATGCTGCAGTCGACAAACGTCATTGCCGCGGATTCAAGCACGACAACCGCCGCATCGAGAACCGATGCCATCCGCTCCAGCGTTACGGCTTCGATCCGGCCCGAGACGATATTCTGGGCATGCAACACTTCATCGAACCCATACCCGTAGCGGATGATCGTGTGCCCCACGCCCGATCCGACGACGGTGATCCCGTTCTTGAACTCGATCCGTTCTTCATAGACGCCGGGATTGACACGGATTGTGTCTCCGTGGACAGCGTCGTTCATCGCCGCTTGGACGGAACGGTACGTGCCAAGTCCATCCTTCGAGACGAGCAACCCGCGTCCGCTTCCCACGCAGGCTCCAGCCAGCAGGAGGGCCAACAGACATGTGAACACCCGGAGAGTCTGCTTCATGGACCGATTGTAGGCGGGGCATCGGCGGGCGGCAATGCGGACCGAGGGACAGGGCGTCTCGGCGCAGCAGATCCGAAGCGCGCGGGATCAGGGCATGAGCACTCGCCCGGCTCGGCGTGACAGATCGCCAAGACGCATGGTACCATCCTCCCGGGGACATCATGAGAACCTTCTTCTGCATCCCGATCGGATCGGATACGGCGGCATCGATCGGTCGAGTCTCAGGCGCCGTGCATGATCGGTTGGACCTGCGTGCAACGTGGGTTCGCCCGGCGAACTACCATGTGACGCTTCGGTTTCTTGGCGAAATCGATCCCCTTCTCACGCTCGATCTGGAGCGTCTGAGCCGGCGCATTGCCGAGCCGATCGAACCGTTTGCTCTGCAGCTCGACCGGTTGGGCTGCTTCCCCTCGGTTGGGCGGGCACGTATCCTATGGTTCGGAGGGGATGCGCCTGCGCAGCTACGCGGCATCGCCGCCTCACTCGACCATGAACTCCAGAAGCTCGGATTCCCATCGGACCGCCGGCTGTCGGTGGCTCACGTCACGCTTGCGCGGATCAAGGCCAAGCCAGATCCGAAACTGTTCCATGTGCTGGATGAACAGGAATCTTGCCCTCTCCCGGCGATCGCCGTTCATGCCGATCGGATCGTCTTGATGGAGAGTACACTCTCATCGGAAGGTCCGACCTATACCCCGTTGTTCACGACGACCTTTCGGAAAGCGATACGCAATGGCGATTGAGCAGCTCGAGCATGGCGCCGATCTGTCGTTGCGGATCACAGCGACAACAGTTGAGCAAGCGTTCGAGCAAGCCGCGCACGGGCTCTTCTCGTTGATGCTCGACGTAGTGACAGTCCAACCTCGCGAGACGTACACGTTTCACCTTGAGGCGCCCGGCCATGAGGAACTTCTGGTCGAGTGGCTGAGCGATCTGCTTGCCCAGAAGGATCTCACTGGGCTGGTCTTCTCGCGCTTCGAGGTCCGGATCGCGCCGATCGAGACAGGGCTGGGCCTCGATGGGAAGGCGTCCGGCGAACGACTCAATCCCAAGATCCACAGTCCGAAGATCGAGGTCAAGGGAATTAGCTACCTCGGTCTCAGAGTACGTGGTCGCCGCGGACGATGGATGGTGCAGTTCGTCGTCGATGTGTGAGGAGGACTCGATGAACGACAATCGGATACTTGAGCGTGTTTCATTGTCGGAGTGGCTTCTCCCTCGCGAAGGTCCGATGCGTGTTCCTGGTCGGATCTTCGCCGACGAGACGACGATTTCTCAGCTTGAGGAAGATGAGCGAAACCGCGTGGAGTGGAGCGCTCTTCGCCAGGTGCGAAACGTCGCAACACTGCCGGGGATCGTTGGCGCTGCGCTTGCGCTGCCGGACGTGCATCCGGGATACGGGTTCCCGATCGGTGGCGTCGGCGCGTTCGATCCCGAAGAAGGTGTCGTCGTGGTCGGAGGCGTCGGATTCGATATCAACTGCGGCGTACGGCTTCTCGGCACACCGCTTCGCTGGCCGGCGATCCAGTCGTGGATCGATCGGCTTGGCGAGCAGCTGTTCCGGACCGTTCCTGCGGGGCTTGGAGCGCAAGGAGAGCTTCGCCTTTCGATTGCCGAGATCGATCATCTTCTTGCGCAAGGCGCACGATATGTCATCGATCGCGGCTTCGGGACCGCAGACGATCTGGCCCACATCGAGGAGAATGGGTGCATCGAGGACGCCGATCCCGAGACTGTCAGCATGCGAGCCAAGCAGCGTCAGTTCCGTCAAGTTGGAACGCTGGGCTCGGGGAACCACTATCTCGAAATCCAGGTCGTCGAGGAGCTGCTTGATCCTGAGGCAGCTAGGTTGTATGGACTCAGCGAGAACCAGGTCGTCGTCTCGATTCACACAGGCTCTCGCGCCCTTGGGCATCAGATCGGGCAGGACTACCTCAAGGAGATGACAGCGGCAAGCCGCAAGTACGGAATCCCTGTCCCCGAGCGCGAGTTGGTCTGTGCTCCAATCCGTTCACCGGAGGGGAGACAGTATCTCTCGGCCGTGGCCTGTGGCGTGAACTGCGCGTTCGCCAACCGTCAAGTGATCGCCCACCTGGCGCGAAGCGTGCTTGTCAACGTCGCGGGCTGCGCTTCCGAAGAAGTACGAACGATCTACGACATCGGACACAACAACGTGAAGCTCGAAACGCACAGCATCGAAGGCGTGTCACGTCCGTTGCTCGTACATCGGAAAGGCTCGACCCGTGCGTTCGGCCCCGGGAGAGTGGAGTCGCCAAACAGCTATCGACCGGTGGGACATCCGGTTCTCGTAGGCGGCACAATGGGAACGTCCTCCTACGTGATGCGTGGAACCGATGTCGGAATGGCCACCACATTCGGCAGTGCGATTCACGGTGCCGGAAGGGCGCTATCCCGGAAGAAGGCGGCCAAGCGGTTCTGGGGCGAGACCGTCGTCTCGGATCTTGCTGCAGCGGGGATCCAGATCTGGGCACACAGCAAACAGGGGATCGCCGAAGAGGCGCCCAACGCGTACAAGGACATCGATTGCGTCGTAAGGGCCGCTACAGATGCGGGGATTGCTCGTGTCGTTGCACGACTCCGCCCGATTGCGGGGATCAAGGGGTAGCATCGTGAGATCGAGTGCGATGGGAGAACGCCTGTGTGTGCCGAACGAGGGTCCGCGCCAGCTTGACCGAAGCATGTTTCACGGTCTGCTTGCCTTCCCATTGCGCCATCGCCAGCAGATCTTCGCGGATGACAGCCAACCCGAACTCGCTCCCATCGCCGAGATCGTCGAGCACCGGCTCCGCAGCTTCGTCATGGTACCGAGCAAGCGTGGCAGCATCGGGTGCCGCAGCGTTGGCGATGACGAGGTCGAAGCAGCCAAGATCGATGTACTCGTGGAGGGCCCATAAATGATTGCGCAATGTGAATCCGTCTGTCTCCCCTGGCTGCGTCATCAGGTTGGCGACAAGAACCTTCTCCGCTGAAGCGCCCTCGATCGCCTTGGCGATCCCTTCGACTAGAAGATTGGGGATCAGGCTGGTGAAGAGGCTGCCCGGTCCCAGGAGAATCAGATCTGCCTTATCGATCGCCTTGAGAACCCGTTCATATGGCTTGACCGACTGCGGAGACAGCCGAAGCTTCTGGATCGGTCGAGGGTCGGAGACGATCCGGCTTTCGCCCTCGACGGTGGCGCCATCGCCCATCGTAGCCACAAGCCGGGTGTTCATCAGGGTCGATGGGAGCACGTCGCCACGGATGCGAAGCATGTGGCTCATCGCCTCGACCGCACGATCGAATCCACCCGTTGCTTGTTCCAATCCGGACAACAACAGATTTCCCAGTGAGTGGCCCGCAAGCTCATGCGGCCCGCCGAAGCGATACTGAAGGAGCGTCGACAGCTCTGTCTCGTCTTCAGCAAGCGCCAGCATGCAGTTTCGCACGTCGCCCGGCGGAAGCACATCCATTTCCCGTCTCAATCGGCCTGAGCTTCCACCATCATCGGTCACGGTTACGACCGCGGTGATGTTCGACGTCTCTTCCTTCAATCCACGAAGGAGTGTGGAAAGACCTGTGCCGCCTCCGAGTGCCACCACGGCCGGTGCGCGATCGAGGATCCGCGTGCGGTAGATCATTGTCGACGGCTTCTCCCGTGCTCCTGGCGCAACACCACGCGCGACCGATCGGACCAATCGCCACAACGCCACACCGAACCCAACAACGCCCACTGCACATAGCCCCGCAATCAATCCGCCGCGCGCCGTAGAGCTGACGGGAAGCGCCCGGTAGAGCGCTCGGACCAAATCGACGCCAAACGCACATAGGATCGCGGTGACGATCGATCCCATCGAGAGCACCGCGAGCAGAATCCATCGCTTGACACGCATTCCTGGGATCAACCATCGAAGCAAGCTTCGGATGGATGCCCTCATGAGTTGTGCCCGTTCCCGAAAGACACATCGAGCACCGAGGTCATCGTCGAGAGTTTTTCCCGAAGCCGATCATCCGGATGGACATGGAATCGGTCTCCGGCAAGCACTACGATCGATCCGATCGGGTCAACCACCTCAAACCGCACCGGTGCGTCGCCAGGATACGCCCCGAGCGCCTTCAAGAGGTTGTCGAGTTCTTGCTCGGATACCTCCGCGCCATCGAGCCTGAGGGTTACGGAAAGCGCCGCGTGGCGCGACAGTTGGCCTAGCGGGAAGACTGACTCCATGATGAGATTCAGCTCTCCATTGCGACTTCCGGCGCTCACGGAGGCTCCAATGAGGTTGTCTTCGCAAATGAGATCCCCGGTGGCCTCAAGCACCCTTGGGAACGCGGTGACTTCGATCTCCCCGACACCATCTTCGATTGTAGTGAACGCCATCGGATCGCCCCGCTTCGTGTCGATCCGACGAACCTTCTTGATCCGGCCGCCGATGATCGCCTCTTCCCCATCCTTCAGATCGGCAAGGCGGTCGTACGGTGTGCAATACAGTCGAAGATCCTGTCGGAAGTCATCGAGCGGATGGCCGCTTAGGTACAGTCCGAGAAGCTCCTTCTCGAATGCCAGCAGATCCCTCTCTCCGAACTCATCGGTTCCGATGATCGGCTCGGGTGAATCCTTGGGCAGATCGCCGAAGAACGATGTCTGTCCCGTCACCCGCTCTCGCCGAGCGATTTGCATCAGTTCCAAACCGTCTGCGATGTGCCGCAACAGGCCCAACCGTGGTGCGCCGAGTCCGTCAAACGCGCCGGCCTTCACAAGACCCTCCAGCGATTCGCGATCGAGTCCATCGTCTGAGATCCGCTGACACATGTCGAAGAACGAGCGGAACGGTTCGTCGTCAGATCGCGCATTGAGGATCGCCTGCACCGCGTTCGCCCCAACATGCTTCACGACAGCAAGCCCGAAGCGAATGCGTCCGTCCCCCACAGGGGTGAAATCGTACTGGCTCTCGTTGATATCCGGTGGCAGCACTTCAATCCCCATATCCCGGCAGTGGGCCACATACTCCGCTACCTTGTCGAGATCGCCCTGAACGCTCGTGAGTAGGCTGGCCATGAAATGAACTGGATAGTTTGCCTTCAGGTACGCTGTCCAATACGAGATGAACGCATACGAGGTCGTATGTGCCTTTCCAAACCCATAGCGCGAGAACTTCTCCATGTCGTCAAACGTGCTGGTCGCCAGATCGCGGGAGAGACCGTTTGCGAGGCATCCCTCGACGTACTTCTCGCGTAGACTGGCCATCAGATCCTTGATCTTCTTGCCCATTGCCTTGCGCAAGATGTCGGCCTCGGCAAGCGTGAACCCCGCGAGCTTCTGGACCATCAGCATCAGCTGGTCCTGGTAGATCGGCAGACCGTAGGTTTCTTCCAGTACTTCGCGCAGACAGGGGTGTGCGTACTGCACAGGCTTGACGCCACGACGCCGGTCGACGTAATCGTCGGTCATGCCGCTTTCCAGCGGCCCGGGACGGTACAACGCAAGCAGTGCAATCAGATCCTCGAAGCGATCCGGCTGTACACGCCGGATCAGGTTCGTCATTCCGGAACTCTCAAGCTGAAAGATGCCGGCCGTCTTCCCTTCACTGATCAGGGCAAACGTCGGCTGATCGTCAAACGGAATCTGATTGACGCACAGCTTGACTCCGGCATGCCTCTCCAGGTTCTCCAGAGCTTGGTCAATGAGCGTTAGGTTTCTGAGTCCGAGGAAGTCGATCTTGAGCAGCCCGACGGCTTCAACATCGGTCATGTCGAACTGCGTGACGTACTCGTTCTCGCCGATGCGAAGCAGCGGAACGTGCAATGCCAAGGCATCCGCCGCGATGACGACGCCCGCGGCATGCGTCGACACGTTGCGCGTTAGGCCCTCGAGGCGAAGTCCGATATCGATCACCCGCTGGATCTCAGGGTCGCTCTCGCGGAGATCTCGGAGTTCGGCGACGCGCTCTGCGGCATCGCCGAGTTTCCAGCCAAACGGGATCATCTTCGCAATGCGATCCGTGACGCTGTATTGAACGCCAAGCACGCGGCCGACATCGCGGACAACGCTGCGGGCTGCCATCCGGTCGAATGTGGCAATCTGCGCAATCCGATCCCACCAGTTCTCACCGCCGTACTTCTGGCGGACGTACTGAATGACACGATCGCGTCCCTTGACACAAAAGTCGATGTCGAAGTCCGGCATGCTGATCCGATCCGGATTGAGGAAGCGCTCAAACAGCAGCTTGTACTTCAACGGGTCGACATCGGTAATGGTCAAGCAGTAGGCGACAAGGCTGCCGGCAGCCGACCCGCGGCCAGGCCCCACAGAGATTCCCTGCGTCTTCGCGTAGTGAACGAAATCCCAGACGATCAGGAAGTAGGTGCTGTATTCCATCCTTACGATGACCGACAGCTCGAAATCGAGCCGCTCGCGGATCGCTTCTGTAATCTCGCCGTACCGTTGCTCCGCGCCCTCGTAGGCAAGCTTCCGAAGGAAAGCATTGGCATCCTCGCCATCCGGCAGGTCAAACGGCGGGATCATCATCTGACCGAAGTCGAGCTCGACATTGCACCGGTCTGCAATGGATCGGGTGTTGGCAATCGCTTCGGGGACATCGGCGAATAGTGTCTCCATCTCCTTGCCGCTTCGGAAGTAGAATCCCTCTCCGTCGAACGCACGATGGTCAGGGTCATGGAGTGTCTTGTTCGCGCGGATGTTGAGGAGAACCTCGTGTGCCAGACGATCTTCCGGCGTCAGATAGTGCACGTCGTTTGTCGCCACAAGCGGCAGGTCAAGCGAGCGGGCAAGCTCGATCAGTTGCTCTCGAATGCGAGCATCGCGATCGGTTCCGTGATGCTGAATCTCAATATAGAAGTTGCTCTCACCAAACGTATCTCGCAGGTCGATTGCAGCCTCGACTGCGGCGTCCCGTCGGCCCGCTTGCAGCAGCCGGGGAATCAGCCCGCTCTCGCATGCAGATAGCGCGATCAGGCCTTCACTGTACTGGCGTAGAATCTCACGATCCGCCCGAGGGCGGTAGTAGAACCCCTCCGTGTGCGATCGGCTGACGATCTGGAGCAGATTCCGATATCCCTTCTCGTTCTCCGCCAGCAGCACAAGATGATAGAAGCGTTTTCCACCGGTCGGCGATCGATCGCGCCGGTCGCCTGGGGCTACGTAGATCTCGCAGCCAAGGATCGGCTTGATTCCACGCTTCTTCGCTTGCCGGTAGAACTTGACCACACCGCTCATCACGCCATGATCGGTCAGCGCGAGAGCGTCCATCTCGCACTTCGATGCACGCTCGAGCAGCTCGTTCAGCTTACAGGAGGAATCGAGGATGCTGTACTCGGAGTGAACATGCAGATGAACAAACGGACTGGACAACCGTCTACTCCTCTTCCTCGCCGATGAAGACTACCTTCTCCTCGCCACGCATGACCCATCCCAGTCGCTCGCGCGCCACATCTTCGATCGCAGACGGATCATCTTTTTTCGCAAGCCGCTCGCGCAACCTGGCCTGCTCGAACAACGCAGTCTGTTGCGCAGCGTGCAAATCGCGCAGGTCGCGGCGAAGCGCATGCATCTCCAGCGCCTGAACCACGAATAACGTGATGAGAGAGCACCCGACTACGACAGCCGCAACCACAAGAAGGGTCGCTCGCTTGGGTGCCACCGAGCGACGATCTGTCGACCGCCGGGTCCGCCCCCCCATCATCCGAATCGCCCCCGTGCACGCTACGCCGAGCGCGGCTTGAATTGCTCAGGCCAGTCGGCGAGTTCGAGCTTGTGCTCCTCTTCGATCCGCAGCAAACGATTGTATTTCGCAACCCGCTCGCTTCGCGAGATTGAGCCGCTCTTGATCTGTCCACATCCAGTCCCCGTGGCCAAATCCGCAATCGACGTGTCCTCTGTCTCGCCGGAACGGTGTGACACGACGCTCGTATACCCGGCGAAGTGCGCAATCTCCATCGTATCGAGCGTTTCCGTGACACTTCCGATCTGATTCAGCTTGATCAGGATCGAGTTCGCAATCCCTCCGGCAATCCCGTTCTGTAGACGCGTTGGGTTGGTGACGAACACGTCGTCGCCGACGATCTGGACCCGCTTGCCAAGCCGCTCGGTCATGAGCTTCCACCCGGCGTGATCTTCCTCTCCCACGCCGTCCTCGATCGACACGATCGGGAACGTGTTTGTCCATGTCTCATAGATGCCGATCAGATCCCCGGAGCTAAGGCTCTGCAGCTCACCACCGACGGTGAATCGATACGTGCCGTCTGCAAAGAAGCTTGTTGCCGCAGCATCTAGCGCAATCGCAACATCCACGCCCGGCGTGTAGCCGCTCTTGGAGATGGCATCCACGAGCAACTGCAACGCGGCCTGGTTCTCGCCAAGGTCGGGAGCAAACCCTCCCTCATCGCCGACGCTCGTTGCGAGGCCCTGCTGTTTCAGGATCTTCTTGAGCGTGTGGAATACCTCAGAGCAAGCCCGGACTGCTTCGCGGAACGTCCGAGCGCCCAACGGAACCAACATGAACTCCTGGATGTCGACGTTGTTGTCGGCGTGTTCGCCACCGTTGAGAACGTTCATCATCGGGCGCGGAAGACGCGGCCGTCGGGCACCGGCCAGATAGCGGAACAGCGGGATCCCAAGGCTATCGGCCGCTGCGCGAGCCGTGGCCAATGACACAGCGAGAATCGCATTCGCGCCGAGGCGGCTCTTGTTCTCCGTGCCGTCCAGTTCGAGCAGAAGCCGGTCGATGGCCGCCTGATCGAGCGCATCCTCTCCGAGCAACGCCGGTTCGATCGTATCGATGATGTGGCTGACCGCCTTGTCGACACCACGTCCGTGGAACCGATTGGGATCGGCATCACGAAGCTCCAGCGCCTCAAACTTCCCCTTCGAGGCGCCGGAAGGAACCGCCGCCCGCCCGAAGGCTCCGTCCTCAAGAAAGACATCGGCTTCAACTGTAGGATTGCCGCGTGAGTCAATGATTGAACGTGCTTCAACTGCTTCGATGAACATTCGAAAATCCCCCCTCGTAATCGGATTCCAGTATAGTGAGCCACGTCGGAATCGGCAATGTGATCGAGCGCCGGTTGCGCATACTCGTGAAGGGATCGATAATCCGGCCGATACACACCCCGAAGGAGAGCCATGAAGTCGCACGAACTCCGAAAACGATATCTCGAATTCTTCAGCTCGCATGATCACAGAGTCATGCCGAGTTCGCCGTTGGTCCCGAACGATCCGACGCTATTGCTGACGTCGGCCGGGATGGTGCAGTTCAAGGACATCTTCTGGGGGCGGACTGCGCCGACCTTCCCGCGCGCCGCAACATGCCAGAAGTGCTTCCGCACGACCGACATCGAGAACGTTGGGAAGACGGCGTTCCACAACACGTTCTTCGAGATGCTCGGCAACTTCTCGTTCGGCGACTATTTCAAGGAAGGGGCAATCCGCCTGGCCTGGGAGTTCCTGACCAGCGAGCTCGGTCTGCCCGAGCACCGGCTCTCGGTGTCCGTGTTTGAAGCAGATGATGAGGCGTACGTGATATGGCATGACATCATCGGCCTTGCTGACGATCGGATCGCCCGTCTCGGGAAGGAACACAACTGGTGGGGCCCGGTTGGAAACACCGGTCCATGTGGTCCGGATTCGGAGATCTTCTACGATACTGGGGCAGACCATGCATGCGGCCCGGACTGTGCAGGTGTCGCGTGCGACTGCAACCGGTATTCGGAAATCTGGAACCTGGTGTTCATGCAGTTCGATGTCGCCGAAGACGGATCGCTTGGCCCGCTCGAGCGGGCAAGCATCGACACCGGCATGGGCCTTGAGCGGACGTCGGCCGTGCTGCAGGGTGTCGACACCGTCTTCGACTCCGATCTGTTCCTCCCGATCGTCGAGGCAGTCGAATCGGCGATCCCCGGAACGCTTGCTGCATCGGATTCGTGCCATCGCAACACGATTGCAGACCATGTCCGGGGCGTGTTGTTTCTTCTCGCAGATGGCGTGATGCCCGGGAACGAGCGCCAAGGGTATATCCTCCGGCGTCTGCTTCGGCGGGCAGTGCGCGCGGGCGAGAAGATCCAACTGCCCTCCGGTGTGCTCGCGGGCTTCGTCGATCCAGCGATCGACGTCCTCGGAGACGTCTACCCGGAGATCGTTGCCACGCGGGATCTGGCCCACCGGCTGATCGCCCGCGAGGAAGAGACGTTCCGCCGCACGCTTCGCGATGGGGAGCGCCGGCTGGCAAAATTGCTCGACGACCTCGAACAGCCCGGCAAGAAGCTGCTTCCCGGAGAGCTTGCATTCGAACTGACCGACACGTACGGCTTCCCGCTGGAGATGACCGAGGAGATTGCAGCGGAACGCGGGATCACCGTCGACAGAGCTGGATTCGATCGGGCGCTTGAAGCCCAGAGAACCCGGTCGCGTATCGACGTCGATGTCGAGCTAACTGCGGAAGCCGATGTCGTGCCCGCCGGGAAGGCACCGACAACGTTCGTCGGGTACGCAACATTGGAGATCGAGTCGGTGATCGAGAACGTGCTTCCAGGAGAGAACACTTCATGTCGGATCGTCTTCCCCGAATCGCCGTTCTACGCCCAGGCCGGTGGGCAGGTCGGCGACACTGGACGGATCGAGAACCGAGCTCGAGCCGGTGTGGCCGAGGTCCATGACGTTGTCAAGAACGCCAACGGCGTCTTCTTGCACCATGCGACGGTTGTCGATGGAACGTTCGAGATCGGCGACCGCTGTGCCCTCATCGTCGATCGGGAACGCCGGGCACGGATCCAGCGCAACCATACCGCAACGCATCTGCTCCACGCGGCTTTGCGGGCCGTGCTCGGAACGCATGTCAAGCAGGCTGGCTCGTTGGTCAATGATGAGGAACTCCGGTTCGATTTCTCCCACTTCGAACGGGTGTCTTCGGACGAGATTGCACGCGCCGAGGATCTGGCGAACGGCGCGGTGCTTTCCGATCACGAGGTCACGATCTCCGAGGTCTCGCTCGAGGAGGCACAGCAGCTCGGCGCGATCGGGCTGTTCGAGGACGAGTACCGCGGCAAGGAGGTCGTCCGGGTCGTCCGGGTCGGCGAGTTCAGCAAGGAGCTGTGCGGCGGCACGCATGTGTCGCGTAGCGGCGAGATCGGCCTGATCAAGATCATCTCTGAGGAATCGATCGCTTCCGGCGTTCGGCGTCTCCGTGCGATTACCGGGACGGCTGTCCTCGAACAGCTCCGCCAACACGAAGCGCACTTGCACCGCCTTCGCGATGCGATCGGCGAGCATCCGATCGAGGTTGTAGAACGTCTGCGAGAGGAGCTGGCAGACGCGCGCGGGCAGTTGGAATCTGTCGCATCGATGCAGGTCAATGATCTGGCGTCCGGTCTGTTGGAGACGGCCCAGGATCTCGCGGGTATCCAGCTGATCAGTGGGCAGGCCGACCTACCGGCCGGTCAGATGAAGCAGCTTGCGGATGCGTTGGAATGCAAGGCGCGACCAGCGGTGGTTCTTCTGGTTGGCGACGCAGACGGAAGCGGAGTCGCCATCTGCAAGCGATCCGACGAGCTCGATGCAGTCGACGCCGGCAAGCTGGTTCGAGCGGTCTCCGGAGTGCTCGGCGGCGGCGGTGGTGGGAGCAAGACGTTCGCCCAAGGCGGCGGCCCGAACATCGACCACATCGACGAAGCGCTCAGCCTCGGAGCACAGACCGTCCGTAGCGCGTTGTCTCCGTAGAAGGCAACCGCAGGCCGGTTGCGACTACGAGGTCAGCCGGACCGGCATGCAGACGTAAAGATACCCTTGATCGCTTCCCGCTGGCGCGTCGCCCGCCGGCTCAACGAGCCCTGCCTTCAGCGGATCGGACAACCAGATGCCAATCTCCTCTGAGTCCATCCGCTTGAGCGCATCGATCAGGTACTCCGCCGAGAAGCGTATCTCGATCGGTGCGGTGGGCGCCTTCTTCAGCCGCACCCGCTCCTCCGCTTCACCTTTGTTGCGTGATGCGGAATCGATCCGGACGGCACTCTCGTCGGCACTCGCGTGGAGCGTAATGGCACCCGAGTCTTCCGCTGCGGTGATCTCGATCCGTTGGAGCGCCTCAAGCAGTGCCCGACGGTCGAATACGAGCGAGATCGGGTTGTCCTTCGGGATCACGCGCTCGAAGTCCGGGAACTCCTCGGCGATCGTCCTTGCCATGAACGTCACGCCGGCGGCGTGGAAGAACAGCTGTCCCTCCCCACGGTATAGCTCGACCGTATCGGCGTTCAGCTGTCCCAGTACGCGATCCAAGTCGGTCAGTACGCTTGCCTCGATGAGGTACTCTCCCTCCTCGATCAACTCTTCGATGCCGATCGACTTCATGGCCATCCGGAACCCGTTCGCCGACACCATGTTCAGCTGATCGGCCTTCAGAACGAGATCCACGCCGGTTAGGCTCAGACGGGTGGTCTGCCCTGCGCGGAGCGCAGCAAACGCAGTCTGCTCCAAACCGCGATGGAACTGATCGATCCGAACCGAGGCAACCTTCGTTCCAGGAAGGGAAGCAACCTCGGGGAAATCATCGCTGGGCAGTGTCGGGAGATCGAACGTCACTTCACCGCAACGGATCTTCACCGTCATCACTTCTCCGGCTTCGGTGCCTAGGCTGATCCGCTCGTCGGCCGGCAGACGAGCGGCAATCTGATTGAAGACTGCGCCGTTTAGTACAACCGATTCATCCGAACCGTTGTTCTCAATCGGGATCTCGCAGCGGACCGCGCGCTCCAGGTCTGTAGCCTGCAGGCAGAGCTGATTCCCGGTGATCTCGAGCTTCAGCCCCGCAAGAATCGGCATGCTGCTGCGCACACCAAGCGCATGACTGGCGAGGCGAACCCCGAAGACCAGATCGTCCTTCAAACACACGAAATCCATCGATGCCTCCCTTGCTGTCGGTTCACTATCGGTTACTGCGGAGTTCATGATACTCCACTAGAACTCGGGTTGGCAAAGCTCACAGGCCCAAATGATGCAGCACCGCTGCGCTGATTTCGTCGATCGATCCTGTTCCATCGAGGACATGCACAGTCGGATCGCCGGCGACGAGTTTGAGGAACCCCTGCCGAACCCGACGATGAAAGTCGATCGACTCGATCTCGATCCGATCGCCGCGCCCGGCTTTTCGTTGCATGGTGTACTCCTCGGGCACATCGATCAAGAAGGTAACATCTGCTCGTGTACCGCTCGTCGCGGCCTCGTTCAGCTCCCGGATCAACTCGAGATCGAGCCCGCGCCCGTAGCCTTGGTACGCAAGACTCGACAACCGATACCGAGATGCAATGACCGTCTTGCCATCGTGCAGCGCTGGCAGGATCACTTGGTGTGTGTTCTGTGCGCGACCGACCATGAACAACAGCAACTCCGAGAACGGAAGCAACTCCTGATGCTTGCGCTCCAACAGTACCGTGCGAAGGCTCTCGGCCACCGGAGTTCCCCCAGGCTCGCGTGTGCTCACGACATCGACCTGACGTTGCTCAAGGCATTGCGCAAGCCGTCTTGCCTGCGTCGACTTGCCGGAAGCATCGAGCCCCTCAAACACGATCAGCTTGCTGGCGAGATCGATGCGAATCACCCCCAAGCAACACATGCAAGATGATCAGTCCGGCGCCCACGGAGATACAGGTGTCCGCAAGGTTGAACACGGGAAACCCGCGGATCTCAAAGAAGTCCAACACGAATCCATACAACAGCCGATCGAGCATATTCCCGACGGCTCCGGCGAGGACAAGCGCCATGCCCGTGCGGGCTAGAGCCCCTCGGATTCGGCCGAGCAGCAGCAGCACGACAAGCACGATCGAGGCAGCTCCCGAGACCGCGAGGAATAGCTCACTGCTTCCCGGAAACAGTCCGAACGCACCGCCGATGTTGTGAACACGGGTCAGGCGGATCGAGTGTCCAAGAAGCGGCCTCGGTTGCCCCACGGCAAGCGATGTCGATGCCCACCATTTCGTGAGCCGATCGAAGAAGATCAACGCAGATGTGAGGAGTACGTATGGGATTCGATCCATGCCATGTCAGCCTATCCTGTAGGCCGATCCGCGTCAAGCAATCCAGCGCACCAAAGCGCCTGTGGGTTCGTTGCGAACGGCGGCCTCGTCGACTATCGTCCGTCCCGGAGAAGAGGAGGAACCGATGCGCCACGTACGTTTTGTCCGCCCCTCAGGAGAGAGCGTCCTAACGGGCGAGTGGGTTGGAAACGCCGTTCACGCAGATGGAGAGGAGTATCCGTTGTCTGCCATCCGACTGCTCGCTCCATGCACGCCCACCAAGATCGTCTGTGTCGGGCGCAACTACGCCGCCCACGCAGCGGAGCTGGGAAACGAGGTTCCCGAGCATCCGTTGCTGTTCCTTAAGCCACCGTCTGCAGTGATCGGCCCCGAGGAGACGATCCGCCTTCCCAGAAGCGACGAGGTTCACTACGAGGCGGAGCTCGCGGTGGTGATCGGATCGCAGTGTCGAGATGTTCCTGCAGATCGCGCCGACGAGTTCATTCTCGGGTACACCTGCCTGAATGATGTCTCCGATCGCGTTGCCCAACGATGGGAAAAGAACTGGGTCCGTGCCAAGGCGTTCGACACATCGGCGCCGATTGGACCGGCGATCGTCAGCGCGGATGAGCTCGAACAGCCGTTCCACGTCGTACTCCGCCTCAACGGCGAGGTCAAGCAGGACGGATGGACCGACGCGTTGATTTTCTCGATCCCGAAACTCATCGAGACGATCAGCAGCATTATGACGCTTGAGCCGGGAGACGTCATTGCTACCGGCACTCCAGCCGGTGTCGGCGCTCTCGCCCCGGGAGATGTCGTCGAGGTATCGATCGATGGGATTGGGATCTTACGAAACCCTGTCGCATCCGGATAGCAGCCTGTGTGAGTCGCCCTGCGTTCCCTCTAGGGCTCGAAAGACGAAGCCCGCAAGAGACCCAAGCCGGTTCCATAGCTGCGCGTGTTGTCTCGAAGAGAGCCGGAATCAGGAGGGCTTCGCCCATTGCGGCTCCGGTCTCCCCCCCCCCACCTTGATCTCTCCCCATCACAAAGGGGTAAGAGGCTCGATGCGTCGTTCTCACCCAGGCTGATAGACGGCTCAACTCGCTGTGCGATCCGAGGACCGCTTGATCGATCTCCTTATGGGATGCGAGTCCGAATCGCTGGGCATTGCGGCATGTCTTGCGGATCCGCACAATGCAAGCATGTCCACTCGGCGCAATGCGAGTCTGTCTGCAAGACAACGAGTCGTGCTTCTAACCGGCGCATCCTCGGGAATCGGCAAGGCCTGCGCGGATCTGCTTTCCGAGGCAGGGTATGTCGTTTACGGAGCCAGCCGTAATCCGGATCGGATCTGCCTTCCACCGGACGGATGGACGCCCATGGGTGTCGACGTCACCGACGATCGATCCGTCGAAGAATGCGTCGAGGCCATCCTGGAAGCTGAGCATCGCATCGACGTGCTGATCAACTGCGCCGGCATCGGCCTTGCCGGCGCGATTGAGGAAACGTCGATTTCGAAGGCGACGGCGATTCTTCAGACTGATTTCCTGGGAATGCTACGCACCTGCCGTGCAGTGCTTCCCACGATGCGCAACCAGGGAGGCGGGCAGATTCTGAATGTCTCGTCGCTCGCTGGGCGGATCGGACTGCCGTTCCAGGGGCTCTACAGCGCGGCCAAGTTCGCCGTGGAGGGGCTCTCCGAAGCCCTCCGGATTGAAGTGCGCCCGTTCGGGATCCACGTGGTTCTCATCGAGCCCGGAGATATCCGCACCCCATTCACCGACAACCGAACGTTCGTGGATGTCGCGGATTCCTCTCCGTATTCAGAGCGCATGAAACGGGCGCTTCGAAAAGCTGAAGCCGATGAGCGCGCTGGACCGGCGCCCTCGAGGGTCGCACGGCAGATCGGCCGCATCCTCGCCGTCAAGTCCCCTCGGGCACGCTACACCTCAGGGGGGCTCTTCCAGCGTGCGGCAAGCCATCTGAAAGCGCTCCTACCCGATCGTTGGTTCGAGTCCTTTCTCTCGGCGTACTACCGTGTCCGATAATGTGGAACGACGTTGGCGTTGACATGGGTTCTCGCCATGCGTGACTGCGAACCGCCGGTTCCACCAGCGTCATTGCCGGGACACGAGACAGCCGGTAACGTTTTCGCATCATGACAGCTCACGCGAACTACACCGGCACGCTGCTGATCTTCGACCTGGATGGAACGCTCTATCAGACGGAATCGTCGTTTGTCCCAACCATGCGATCGGTGTATGACGAATACGGTGTCCCCTACCCTTCCGACGAAACCATTCTGGGGCAAGTGGGCGAGCCGTTTCCGGCATTCCTCGATTGGCTGGGCAGGCAGGGGTTCCCTGATAACTTGGGAGAGGTTGCGCGTCGGATTACCGAACTGGAACTCATTTCGATCGAACGCCACGGGAGACTATTCGACGACGTCGAGGAGGCGTTGCACGCGTTGCGTGATGCCGGACATACGATCGCGCTGTGCACCAACGGGGACATGCGCTACGCACAGTACGTTCTCTCGTCGTGTGGGGTCCTGACACTGTTTGACAGATTGCAGACGAACGAGATGGGCAATGCGACGAAAACCGATCTACTCCGAGAGCTTCTTGTGCACGTGGATCATGAGCGAGCATTCATGATCGGAGATCGATATCACGACATGGAGGCCGGCCGCGCGAATGGCTGCACCGTGGTTGCCGCCACATACGGCTACGGCACTGTAGAGGAACTCGCGCACGCCGATCGACAACTTGCCTCGTTCCCGGAGATCCTGTCCGTCGTGGGATGACCGACAACGGCGGCGTCAGACTGCCGATCCTGCGTTCTCGAAAGACGGATCCGTTGCCGAGCATGTATCATGGGCATACCCCAACCTCACGGGAGGTTTTGGCATGCGTTGTATTAGGTGGAGTGGCATCGTGTTGATCGGGATTGCCGTGGGGGTCTGCAGCATCGCCGAGGAGTCAGGAGCCGGGCTTCTGTTCTCGGACGAGAGGGCGTATGAGGGGTACACGTTGATTGCGCCGATCTCCTCCATAACAACGTATCTGATTGATCTTGCAGGAAACGTCGTTCACCAGTGGGAGAGCGACGCGCAAGCGGGGAACGCCGTCTATCTTCTGGAAGATGGGAGCCTCCTACGGACCGAGCAGATCGCTCCGACGGGATCCCGGTCGTTCGATCGGGGAGGAGCGGGCGGAAGGGTACGCAAGATCGCGCCGGACAGCACCGTGCTGTGGGAGTTCGTGCTCTCCAACACTGCCGGACGCCTTCATCACGATATCGAGCCGCTCCCCAACGGAAACATCCTGATGATCGCGTGGGAAGCAAAGTCCTCGGAAGAGGCAATGGCAGCCGGTCGAGATCCTGCATTGCTCAAGGACGGCGAACTCTGGCCCGATCGAATCCTCGAGATCGAGCCCATCGATCCAGAAGGCGGCCGCATCGTCTGGGAATGGCATGTGTGGGATCATCTGATTCAGGAGTACGATCCCAGCAAGAAGAACTACGGAGATGTCTCAGCCCATCCGGAGCTGATCGATCTGAATTTCACGCACCACGGGGGACCATCGGACTGGAATCACACGAACGCCGTCGCGTACAACGCCCAGCTCGATCAGATCGCACTCTCGGTTCACGAATTCAGCGAGCTGTGGATCATCGATCACTCGACGACCACAGAAGAAGCCTCTGGACACGCCGGCGGCGACTCCGGCCGAGGGGGAGATCTCTTGTATCGATGGGGAAACGCACAGGCCTATGGTGCGGGAACTCCACGAGATCAGATTCTCTTCGGGCAGCACGACGTACAGTGGATCAGTTCGGGGCTTCCAGGGGCCGGGAACCTCCTTCTATTCAACAACGGCTTCAATCGGCCCGGCGACGCCTGGTCCTCTGTAGTTGAGCTCAATCCGCCGATTGATGGCGTCGGAGCGTATGCACTCCGATTGGGTATGGCATACCCGCCGCAACGTCCGAGCTGGCGCTACGCATCCGCCGAGATCTATTCGCCGAACATCTCCGGTGCTCAACGCCTGACGAACGGCAATACGTTGATCTGCAGCGGTGCAGGCGGCCGGCTAACCGAAGTGACCCCGGGCGGCGACGTCGTATGGATCTACGTCAATCCGTATGCCACAGGGCAAGGCAAGAAGCTGCGTCAGGAGCTGTTTAAGGTCCACCGCTACGAGCCAGACCACCCGGGAATCCATTCACTACTCGAAGGGTAGCGGCAATCGGAGCAAGGAGGAAAGTCTTGGCGCCAGTCGATTGGATCGACGTATCGAATCTACCGTTGACGAGCCTCCTGTTGCTGGAGCGTATCCAATGGAGCTGGTTCCCCGCGTGGGTCTCGGAACACAATCTCGGAATCGCCCTTCGAGAGCATCCGATCGTCGCACAGGTCGCACGGGCAAAGTGCCCCGAGATCTCCGAGTGGCTGGATCGCCTAATGCGTGAAGCACCGAAGCTCGACAACCCTGCATCCGTACGTGAGGCGGAAGAGGCCATGATGCGCCAGATCAACGACCTGCTTGTGTACGTCTTGGACCCGGCGCTGTACGACGCACAGCCGTTTCTTGGATGGGACTCAAGCGAGCTCAGCAGCCTAGCGGATTTCGCCGGCAAGACGGTTCTCGATATTGGGGCCGGAACCGGTCGGCTGACGCTTGTCGCCGCCCCTGCGGCGACCGCAGTGTTCGCCGTAGAGCCAGTGGAGAATCTGCGCCGGTACCTAAGTCAGAAGGCTCGAGACGCCGGTCACACCAACGTCTATCCGGTCGACGGACTCGCGACGGATATTCCGTTCCCCAACGGATTTGCCGACATCACCATGGGAGGCCGCGTCTTCGGAGACCATCCCAACGATGAAATCCGAGAAGTCCTCGGTGTCACCAAGCCCGGAGGATTGGTGATCGCATGTCCGGGAAACGGCGACACGGACAACAAAACGCACCAGGCGTTCGTCGATCACGGCTTCGACTGGTCTCGTTTCGAAGAACCGCAGGACGGCACGAAGCGGAAGTACTGGAAGACGGTTTCGGCCAACTAGCCGATCGGCCGGCAGAGCGTCTCGCGGAGCTTCATCTCGAAGATCCGGTTCGCGTGCGCCGCCTTGAGCACTACGGCCGTATCGGCGCCCCGGCCGGTCCCCCCGACGCAAATGACATCCCGGTCGGTCGGAATCAGACCTGCATCGGCCGCCATCACGGCAATCTCCACGCAAACCTTCGTTCCCTGGCCGAACATGCGAAGCGTGTGCGCAATCACCTCGACAGCGGTGGTCCCGCCGAACGTTCCGGATATCGAGCGACCAACGCCGCTCAATGCGTGCGACCCTGTAAGCATCGTCCCACCGCCGGCGGCGATCGCTTTGGCATGCTTGGGGTCAACTTCGATTTCGTCACCACCCTTGAAACCGGCATGATGCGTCACACAGACGACATCCAGATACGTGCCACCTAGCGCCTCGATCAGGAGCGCACCGGTCTTGCCGGTCGTCGTGGCGACCACGACGTGTGCGATATCCCCGCGATCGACCCGCTCCTTGACCGATTGCACAACATCATCTGTCCACTGTTCCCCATTGCTTTCGAACCAGCGTGCCATCGACTTCCTCCTGTTCTCGATCGCCTGGATTGCAGCGACCGGACCGGATGATACGGTGGCATTGTGTGGATTGCTATCGATGTCCGTGAGAGACACCAAGGCCTGGGACCCGAGTCCGGTTCTCCAGCATGGTGAGAAGCCTCGATACAATGATGACGATCACCAGATAGATCGCTGCGACAACAAGATACGCCTCGAACGTGCGAGCCGTATGCAGGGCAACCTTCTTCCCAACGAACGTCAGTTCCGGAAGCGTGATGAAGTACGCAAGCGACGAGTACTTGATCGAGTAGATCAGCTCGTTCGACCATGATGGAATGACAAGCCTGAATGCTTGGGGAAGGATGACGTACAAGATCGCCTTGGGTCGGCTCATGCCAACCGATCGGGCGGCCATCATCTGTCCGCTGCGCACCGCCTGGATCGCACCGCGGAAGTACTCCGCCTGATACGCGGCGCTATTGAGCCCCAACCCAATCACTGCGGCCACCAGAGGTGAAAGCCGAATGCCGATGCTCGAGAGATAGGGTGGCAGGCCATAGTAGACGATCAGCAGCTGGACCAACAGCGGTGTGCCACGAAAGAATTGGACGTAGAGGTTGGTCAGCCATCGGATCGGCCGGACACCGTAGACACGGCCCAGCGCAAGCAAGATCCCCAGGGCCAAGCCAAGTGCGATCGCTCCAGCGGTCAACTGAATCGTGGTCCCGGTAGCCGCCAGAAGCCTCGGGAGGATCTCTCCGGCAAACTCTAGAAAACCCATCGCCACCTACTCTCCGTACAGTTCGGTGATCTTGTTGAGAAACTCCCGCGTTCGCTCTTCGCGCGGATTGACAAACAACTGGTCAGGTGGACCTTGTTCTAGAATCACGCCACCCTCCATGAAGATGATCTCGTCAGCCACTGTCCGCGCAAACCCCATCTCATGCGAGACGACGAGCATCGTCATCCCTTCCTTCGCCAAGCTGATCATGACCGCAAGCACCTCTCCGATTAGCTCGGGGTCGAGAGCCGACGTCGGCTCGTCGAACAGGATCAGCTGTGGGAACATCGCCAGCGCTCGGGCAATCGACACCCGTTGTTGCTGCCCACCGGACAGCTCGGCCGGATACGCGTCGGCCTTGTCCCCAAGGCCCACTCGTTCCAACTCCTCCATCCCGAGCTTTGTGGCGGCTCGCTTGTCCACTTTCTTCACTCGCATGGGACCGATCCTGACGTTTTCCAACGCTGTCAGGTGCGTGAACAGATTGAAGCTTTGGAACACGAATCCGATCTGTGCACGAGCCGCATTGATATTGCTGTCCCTGGAGGTGATCTCCGTGTCGCCGAGCCATACGTGCCCTGAATCGGGAATCGTTAGCTGGTTGATACAGCGAAGCAACGTGCTCTTCCCGGTTCCCGAAGAACCAATGACCACCTTGGTTTCCCCTCTTGCCAGCTGGCAAGAGACACCGCAGAGAACTTCATTGTCACCGTACGTCTTGTGGATGTCTTCTACCCGCAATACGACCTTGTCCGGCTCGCGCGTCGTCATCCTATCGCTCCACCTTCCCTGTCATCTCGAATCCCGGCAATCGGAGCCGAGCCTCCAGGAATCCCAGCCCTAGATTCCCGGCATACGTAAGGATCAGGTAGATCAGGGCCACAACGATCAGCAGCATCAAAATCCACCGTGCTCCTAGGCGGTACTGAATCGTTGGCATGAGAAGCATCGTCTTCTTCATTAGCTCCGTCACGCCAATTGCACTTGCCAAAGACGTGTCCTTAAGAACACTTGAGAACTCATTGGTCCACGGGGGAATGGCCAATCGGAACGCCTGAGGAAGAATAACGTATCGGATCGCTTGCCACTTGCTCATTCCGATTGATCGTGCAGCGATCATCTGCCCCGACCCCACCGACTGGATTGCCCCTCGGAAGATCTGTGACTGATACGCAGTCGATCGCAGTCCCAAAGCGATGACGGCAGATGCAAACGTTGGCAACAGAATGTGGAACGACCTTGCCAAACCGCTGTGGAAGATCAAGATCAGTACGAGTGCAGGAATCCCGCGAAAGAACTGCTCGTATCCTTTGCAGAACCAGCGCAGCGGTCGGTAGCCATACACCTGCGCAAACGCAATCGGAAACCCAATCAAGATGCCGATGCCAAGCAATCCTACCGTCAGCAAGACGGTCATCGGGAGACCGTATCGGATGATTGGCCAGATACTCGCAAGAATCGTATCCAACGCGCCTTGTGCCTCCTTCAGATTACAGCGAGGAACGCGGGAGAACGCCCGCGCTCCTCGCCGGAGCTTCTTGTCAGCCTATCGGACGATCAACTCAACTGTCCCTAAAGCTGATTGTACTATCTAGTTGGCGAGATCTGCAAGCGATTGTGCAAACCCGTCCACATCGCCGGCTTCGAGGAGATATGCGCTTGCTTGCCAGGCCGTCTCGACTGCCGCTTGATCGGTCCCCATGTACGCTTTGATCAGGTTGTCCCAAGCACCGGATGCCTTGAGCTTCTTGATCCCGGAGTTGATCATCGGCAGAAGCCCCTGCGGATCCCCATCAGCCACGAAGAACCCGAACTCCTCGCCGGTCACTACGATGCCAACGATGATGATATCGTCCTCTGTCACGGCACTGGCCCGAGCTGCCGGCTCATCCTGAATGACGACACCGATGTTTCCGTTGATCAGATCGAGAACCGCCAGTGGGTAGAGTGGGTACTCCGACAAGCTGACGTTGATTCCCTCATCGACGAGGCCCTGGATCCATCCGGCGCCGGTGGTCTCGATCTGAGCACCTACCGTAAGCCCGGTGGTCAGAGCCGTCACGACGTTCAGACCGGAATCTGCGCCCACCATGATCGCTTGGTCCGAGGTCCAATAGGCATCGGAGAAGTCGACCTTCTCTTCCCGCCCTGGGGTGATCGTTGCACCGGAAGCCCCAATATCCATACGGCCGATGCCGACGTCATCAAAGATGATGTCCCAATCGTAGCTTCTGATATCCACTTCGAATCCCTCAACAATCCCAATACAGCGCATCGCATCGAGATCAAAGCCGTATAGGTTCCCCGCCGCATCGGCCCACTCAAATGGGGGGAATGCGGTATCTGACGCAACAGTGTAGGTTTCCGCCAGCCCTGCCAATGAGAAGAGCCCGACCAATAGCGCAACAGCCACCAAGGTGATTCTCTTGTTCACTGTGCACCTCCTTATGCTTCAATCTACCACGATCACACGTTCGTCGTCAAAGGGAAGACGCAGGCTCAGGATGCTCGAAGTGCGTGCTTAGGCACGTTTAGTTGCTGCATCCACGCCGCCGCTTCCTTGGGCGTTTTCAGTCGAATGAGCTTCAGGTGCCGATGCACCGGCCGTGCGAGAATCGCCGGGTAGTTCCGTCGTCGGACCCCGTAAGTCTTGAGGCACCACACGAGGATCGAATCACGGGAGAAGAACGAGACGCGCCAGCTTTCCCGACAGCCATTCCATAGCTCTTGTTTCGTCGCCGCTCGCCGGATCGTTCGCCTCAGGAGCTGCAGGAAGACACGTGGAAAGCTGTAGTCAAGCCAGACCACGGTGTCGGCCCGAGGCCAGACGATCGGCCGGGTTCGACTGTAGTTGCCGTCGAGAACCCAGTGATCGCCTCGCGTGGCGAGGTCGACCTTTGGCAGGAACTCCGGGTCTGGGGTTGTCTCCCATCCCGGTTTCCAGAACAGCGCGTCCAGTTCGATATGCGGCAAGCCAAGCCGAGCAGCGAGTGCCGCTGCGACGGTCGTCTTCCCTGAGCCCGTCGTTCCCACGACGTTGATCCGTTGGCCCGGGTGGTCATCCAGCGCCATACGCTCCCTCCTGTTCAGTTGATCTTGATGGAGAGTTGATCCTCGCCAAGGGAAGGCGCATCCGCAACCCGTGCGCCGGAGGATACGAGACTAGTTGCTCGTGTCGCAGGATACCTTGCCCACTGGGGCGAGGTAGATCGGGATCTCATCGTAGCCATCGACGCCGACAAGTTCATCGAGCAGGTCCTGCTGATACGCCACCGTTGCACAGGTTCCCAGGCCAACCGACTCACATGCAAGATAGAGATTCTGACAGATGTGTCCGACGCTGATCAGAAGGTCCTTCAACGAATCGTCACCATAGCGGTACTCGGTGCGGTATGGCCGGGCGGTCCAGACGAAGACAGCCGCCGCTTTCCCGACATAGGGTTGGCCGTTGCATGCTGCAGTGAGATGCCGCGTTAGGTCATTTCGTGGACAAGGCAACGGCAACAGCCGATGCTCGATGGCCAAATACCGATAGACCCCTTGCGCCAGACCATCGATGCGGCGGGCGAAGACATACGTCTCGAACGGGTGCATCCCGCCACCAGATGGAACGTTGCGCAGCGTAACAAGGCCATCTCGGATCAGACCACGGACGCCCTGCGTCGCCCACAGAAGGAAGGCAAGCTGATCGAGCGATACCATCTCGTCGGTGAACAGCCGGCGGCTCTCGCGACCTTCGATCGCATCGACAAGCGACATCGTCGACACCAATCGGCACGTTTCATGCGGAGGGAGGACGATTGTCTCCACCCCATCCGGATACGGCTTCTCGATCGGCGGAATCGGCAATCCTCTCATCATGTCGGTCTCCATCTCGGACATCCCCGCCAGAGTCTGGTTCCTCAGATACTTGCGGTACTCGCTCATCGATACCCTCCTACGCTGCCAGATGCTTGCATCAAGTACGTCGCAGTCTGTCGCTCTCCAGTTCAGTGGTGCCCTATAAGAGATGGCCTCGGATCGCTTGAGGATTCGAGGCCATCGGTCTTGCCGAAAGGAGCAACCTGTCTACGTATCGAACCCCTCGATTCGGATCGTCCCGTTGCTCGTCCGCAAGGCGAGTGTCACATCGCCCGGCGGATTCAGCTGTGCATTCCAGTCGTCCCCTTCGGTATCACCAACCAGCGGTAGGGACGAGCGGATCTTCCCAGTGCTTGTACTGGCATCGAACGCGATGGAGGCACCCATTGGCACCCGCACGGTCACGCTTCCGTTGCTCGTACGGAGACGGTTGCTCCCGACGGTAGGAGTTCCGACATAGGAAATGCTTCCGTTGCTCGTCTCCCCATCGATCGTCCCCACCACATCCTCGATCCACAGCGCCCCATTGGAGGTATCCAGCTGGATCGGTCCCGAGAAACGGACAACCTCGATCCGCCCGTTGCTCGTATCAGCACGCAGCGATCCGGTGGAGTCGTACACATCGATGGCTCCGTTTGACGTGTCGAGGACGATCGTTCCGTCGATGCTCTCCACGTCGATTACACCGTTGGACGTATCGACCTCGATCCGCGTTGCGATCGGGACGATCACGTCGAATCCGACGCCACTGTATCGGCGCACGTCCGCATCCTGCTCATTGGAGCGATAGCTGAGCGTGATCCGATCCCCGACCTGCTCGACGCGATAGACGATTCGGTCGATTCGATCTTGCGCCTCCTCGATCGTCTCCCCTTTGCTCCGAAGCGTTGTCGTTACTGAGACCGTCTGAATCCCTTCGACTCCTTGAACCGAGACGTTGCCGTTCGACGTGTCCACATCGAGGGTTAACGGCTGCTCGTACGCCAACGCCTCGGACTCGATCCGTGTTGCCGACACGTTTGCCCCGCCGAACAGCCCCGCAACATCCTCCTCCTCACAGCCACCGAGGAACAAGGCTGCCGCAAGCAGTCCGACGATCCCCAGCACAAGCCGTCGTGTTCTCCGATTCAATGCAACCACCTCACGTTTAGATGCCACCAAGAATCACAATCGCTGCATTGCTCGTACCAAGCGTCAAGATCGCCGTCGTCGGTGGGTTGAGCGCTGCACTCCATCTGTTGCCCTGCGTATCGCCGATCAGCGGCAGGTTCGTGCTGATCGTTCCGTTACTCGTGGAAGCCTCAATCATCACCGACGCATCGGAAGGGATCATGACATCGATCCTCCCGTTGTGCGTGATCATTCGGTGATCGATTCCATCGACCAGCGCCCCCGTGAATCCGATCCGTCCGTTGGAGGTCTGCGCGTTGACGACCGCGACCACGTTCTCCATCTCGATCCGTCCGTTGCTCGTCTCGAGCGACAGGATTCCCTCGTACGTGTCGACCAGAATCGCACCGTTACTCGTCGACGCATCGACTTCACCAATGGCGTCGGATACGTCGATCGTGCCGTTGCTCGCATCGAGGCACAGGATCCCTACAATATCGGAGACCTCGATCGTTCCATTCGATGTGTCGACCTCTGCATCCACCGTCGTCGGAACCGTAATCTCGAATTCCACGCCGCTGTAGCGACGCACGTCCCACGGGTGCTCGTTCGCATCGTAACTGAGCACGAGCTGACTCCCGTTCTGCGTCATTTCCACGACGATCTTTGCCGCCCGGTTCGCCGCATCAATCAGCGTGTCTCCGCGGGATCGGATCGTGGCAATCACCTCAACGGTTGTCTGTCCTTCCACACCCTGCACGGTCACGCGACCGTTCGATGTGTAGACATCGAGCTCAACTGCACCGGTTGCCGCGAAGCTCTCGGATAGCGTTCTCGTCGCCTCATGGATCGGAATCTCGACGCATCCCCCCAAGATATGCGCCGTACCGATCAAGGCCATGGTGACCAACCAAGTTCTCGTTGCTCGTTTCATTGTCTCCTCTGTGCACTGTTCTAGTATCATCTCACTTCTGCATGCCGCGAAGCGTGATCCTCCCGGAACTTGCCAACAGCTCGAGCGTCGCACCAACCGGCGGGTTGAGCGCGTAGAGCCACTCCCTACCTTCAATCCGCTCGGCCAATCCTAGATCTTGCGCCTCAATCCCGCCGCTCGCCGTCGCATCGATCATGATGGACAAATCGAGCGGTAGCTCGATGTCAAGATCTCCTCGGGCCGTCTTGATCCGATGTGCGGCATCGGCCAAGCGGCCGCTGAATCGCACGTCGCCGCTGCCCGTCTCCGCATCGACCGTACCATTCACTTCGGCCATTCGGATCCGTCCATTGCTTGTGTCAATCTTCATTGCTCCATGGATGCGCTCCACATCGATTGTCCCGTTGTCCGTACGCGCATCGAGTGCCCCCGCAATATCGGCTGCGATGATGCGACCATTGTCCAAGGCTAGCGTCACGGTCGATTCCAGTGCCTCGATCGAAACTGCGCCATTGTGCAGGGCAACTGAGAGTTCCGTGCGGACGGGAGTGACCACCTCGAAGTCTACGCTGCCGTACTCCCGCAGGCGCTCGGACTGCTCGGCCGCATCGTAGCGGAGAACCAGGCGATCTTCTTCCTGATCGGCATGGACGACCATCTGATGCACCCGATCCTCAGCCTGCCTCAGTGAGTTACCTCGGTTCCGAACCATCATCATTACCTGAATCTCGGCCAAACCGTCCTGTCCCCGGACGGTCACCACGCCGTTCGAGGCAGCGATCTCCAGCTTCGGCGCAGCGGACACGGGGAACGACATACGACGGATCTCGCTGCTCTCATGTGTCGGATCCGCGTTCTTGTCCCCACAGCCACCCAGCGCCAACGCAGCGACTGCGAGCGCAAGCGCGATGGATCCTACGGAGCCACGTTGTCTCATCGCCTCCTCCTTCCCCCAACGGCGGCATCTCCGACCGCTACAGGGTCCCCCCAACAATCTGCCAGACGAGCGCCGCAGAGAAGAGGATCCCCACGCCCCGCGAGGTCCAGCTCGCGGTCCCTGTCCACAGTCGGAACGCCCAGAAACCAACGAGCCCGACCAACGCCACGCGAACGACCATCAAGAATGCATGGGTCATGCTTCCACCTCCTGCCAGATCCTGCCAGCGATCCATAGCATCACCACTGCCAGGGCGAGCATGATCAGCAGCGGCTCAAGCGGCGCCCCAAGATGCAGGAATTCGTTGACCTCCAGAAGCGCCTCCGGATCGGGCTGCCCGAACCGCTCGATCAGTGCCGCCGGCGCATTCGCGAACAGCCGCCAGCCGGGGAGGGTGTACGACACGCGAACAACGCCTTCACCCAGCCATCGGAACACGAACGGGGTTCCAAGAAGCATTACCGTTCCTGGGATCCATCCAGGGCCCGAGATCCGATACGCACTGATAAATACCATCAATAGCAGCGTCCACGCCAACAATGGCAGCACGGTTACCGAGATTGCGTAGAACGGTACCGCAAGAATCAGTTCAACGAGCGTGGTTGGATCGAGGTGAATCCCGGCCAGCGCCATGATCCACCAGTAGAGGAACCCAATTGCGATAAAGTAGACAAACGCCGTGGCAATCGCATACAGGTACCGTGCCCCAACATGGGCGTACCCGCTCGGGGGTGTCAACAGCAGAACCTGGTATTGGCCGTTCCGGGTTTCGGCGCGGATCCGCCCGATCATCAGACAGAGCACAAACAGTCCGATCGCCGCAGCCATCGCCAGCAAGCCGGCGCGGATCCCAAGCCGTTCACCCAGCTCCATCACGCGAACCTGCTTGATCCCCCACGTCCAGAAGGCCAAGGAGCCGAGCAGTGCAGCAGACCAGACCCAGCTTCGCCGGTGTTCAAGCCAGAGCAGCGTCTTGAAGCGCTTCATGCGAGCACCTCCTTGAACGTCTGGACGACGCTTTTTCCTTGACGGCGAAGCTCCTCAGCCGCCACGTCGAGCGCCAGGCGGCCATCGCGCAGGTACACGGCTCGATCGAACAGTCCTTCCGCCTCGGAGACCTCATGCGTCGACAGGAGAATCGTCTCATCGGTATGCCACTCGCGGACCAGCGACGTCATGATCTTCTCACGCGAGATCAGGTCAATTCCGGCAAGCGGTTCGTCGAGCAGATACAGCTTCGCGCTACGCGCCAGCGCCATAGCCAATCGGAGACGGCCACGCTCGCCCTTCGACATCGCTTTCGTCTTCCGACGCGGCACTTCGAGTGCATCGAGCAGCTCGTTGAACCGTACGGGGTCGAAATCCGCGTACAGCCCGTCCATGAATCGCCCCGCATCGGTCGGTGTCATCCACGACCAGAGCGTATCGGTCTCCCCGAGGAAGACCGTGCGTGCTCGGTTGGCGCGCGGTGCCCCACCGAACACGGTGGCCGTCCCGGCGGTCGGGAAGAGTAGGCCGGCAAGCAGCTTGAGCATCGTCGACTTGCCGCTGCCGTTCAGACCGAGTATGCCGACAATCTGTCCCGCCGGGAAGTCGAGTGACAGATCGCAGACCCCCTCGGTCGTTCGATAGCGCTTGGTCAGGTTCTGCAATCTAGCTAGCATCCCATGCCTCCTTCAGCGCAGCCATTGCCTCGTCATCCCCAACACCAAGCTGCCTCACCTCATTCACGAATGTCTCCGCAATTTCTTTCAGCATGTCCATCCTCATGGTCTCCACCGGCGCATCCTCCCTGACGAACGTCCCGAGTCCGCGTCGCTTCTCGATGATCCCCTGCGCCTCCAACTCCCCATAGGCGTGGACGATCGTGTTCGGATTCACACTCAACATCGCCGCCAGATCGCGAGCCGAGGGCAGCTTGTCACCGGGGATCAAATCCCCACGAGCCAACTGCACGCGAACGTTCTTCCCGATCTGTTCGAAGATCGGCCCCGCATCCATGTCGAGGGCCCACGTTTCGATTGTCATGTTCTCGTCCTTGTCTGTTGCATGTGCTCCTCGTTTCGTTTTCCCGTGCCGCCAACCACGCCTACGTCAGGCCAGCCGCTTGCGAGTGTTGAAAACCCGCGCGGGAGAGAGGAAGCGCGGATTGCCCAAGGCTGTTGTGCCTGTGCTTGAGGCGCATGTTGGGACGTTGCTCGCCATTATGGTGTGCTAGTGTACTAATACACAGATAGATTGTCAACTGGGTCTTGCCCTCCGCTCATCCGTTGGGCAAGCCCGGCGAGAAGGCATCTGTGGAAGATAGCCTTCTCGCGGTTTGGCGACGTACCAGAAATAGGCGTACTGAGACCGGGAATCGAGAGGGACAAGAAGCCGCATGGGAGAGCAAGCTTCTCGTCGTCGATGCTCGCCACCGATCCGTTGGGCAAGCCCGGCAAGGTTCGGGCTCCTTACTCCTGGTGATCCGTCAGGCACATCACGGGTTCGCCCTCCGGATCCCTGGAGTTGACCCAGTTTCGTGGACACCCTAAGACTTGCACAAGGAGGAGTTCACGATGCCGAAGACACGACCACCGTATTCATCTGAGTTCCGCCAGCAGATGGTGGAGTTGGCAAGGGCAGGACGTACGCCCAGAGAGTTGGCCGAGGAATTCGA
>Ga0272441_10001228_pt1 | contig 54890 bp, 36 predicted proteins | sample SSMProp6N_FD_193582 | JGI IMG/M metagenome (GOLD analysis project Ga0272441, IMG submission 193582) | Marine sediment archaeal communities from Little Sippewissett salt marsh, Falmouth, MA, United States - SSM-Prop-6N | ecosystem: Environmental > Aquatic > Marine > Wetlands > Sediment ...
CCGGCCTGTCCTTGAGCGGTCCTTTCGCCCCATCGGGGCTATGTTGGGGGTTGGCGCGGGCGACCGGCGGCTCACACCGCCGGCTGTTTGCCTACGCCCATTCGGGGTTGGTTTGCTGTCCGCCCGGCGTTGCCGGCGCGCGTCAGCCCTTCGGGCGAAAGAGGCGGCTGGGGGTGGACAGGAGGGCGGCGGTCGGCCAGGATGCGGCGGTAAGCGAAGTTCGGCAGGCCGACAGGGACGAGGAAATGACTGAGAAGACAACGACATTCGACGGCGAGCGGGCGTATGAGCACGTGGCGCATCTCGCGGCGACGATCGGGCCGCGGCTGACGGGCACGGCGGGCGAGCACAAGGCGGCGCGGTACATCGCGAGGCACTTCCGCTCGTGTGGGCTGAAGGTCTCGCGGCAGCGGTTCCCCGTGGTCACGTTCGACAACCGCAAGTGCACGCTCGAAGTTCGCCGCGGCGGGACGTGGCAGGCCGTGGACGCCGAGCCGACAATGCTCGCCAAGAGCACGCCGCCCGCGGGGGTTGAGGGCGAGGTCTTCTACGCCGAGGCCGGCCAGGCCGAGTACTTCACGCCCGCGGTGAAGGGCAAGGTCGTCCTGGTCGTCGGGTCCGTTCCGGGCGAGGCCCGCCTCCGGCTGATCGGCTTCGGGGCCAAGGCCCTGGTCGCCATCGACCCGCAGATGCGCCCGCAGCACCGGCGGTCGATCCTCGGCGACAAGAGCCGCAAGGCCTACGGCAGCCTGCCGATGGCCAGCATTCGCCACCTCGACGGCGTGGGCCTGCTGCAGGACCTGCCCGACCGCGTCCGCCTCGTCCTGCGGAACACCGAGCGCAAGAGCCACAGCCTCAACGTCGTCGGCGAGCTGCCGGGCACGGACTACGCCGACGAGATCGTCGTCATCTGCGGCCACTACGACAGCCACTGGCAGATCGCCGGCGCAGGCGACAACGCGGGCGGCACGGCCGTGATGATGGAGCTGGCCCGCGTCCTGGCCGCCGGGCCCAGCCGGCGGACATTGCGGTTCATCGCCTTCGCCGCCGAGGAGACGGGCCTGCACGGCAGCACGCACTACGCCAACGAGCTGGCCCGCACCGACCGCCGCGACCGCAAGCGGGCCGGGTTCGACGAGCACGCCGACCGGACGGAATGCACGCGCCACCGCCTGACGTTCAATCTGGACGTTCACGGCTGCGTGCTGGGGCAGTGGCGGGCGACGTACAACGGCCCCGAGGACGTCGGCGCGTCGGTCCGCCTGCTGGCGAAGGAGCTGGGCATGGCGTGCGACGTGCAGAACAAGCCGATGAGCTCGGACGGCACGCCGCTGGCGGCGGTGGGCGTACCCAACGTGCAGTTCGCCCGGTACGGCGGGACGACGGGCTTCGGCCACGGCGTGGGCGACGACATCCGCTGGATCTCCGCCGAGGCCCTCCACGGGGCCGGGGTGTTCTCCCAGCGCTACCTCCGCCGCTACGTGACCGACGCCCCGTCGTTCGCCTTCCCGCGGGAGATCCCCGACGACCAGATGAAGGACGTCAAGGACTACTTCGCCAAGAAGGGCCGGCTGCCGATCCCCGGGGCCGAGCCGCCCAAGCCCCCCCGCCGCCGCGCCGCGCGGGGCGCGACGGCCCGCAAGAAACGCTGAGCGCGTGACGGAACGCGAGCGCCGCCCGGCCGGGGGTGTGCGTCCCCTTCGTGGCATGGGTGTTCTGCACATGCGTCCCCCGGCCGTCCCGGGCGAGGGGGCAGGGCCAGGACGGCCCTGCGACGCACGGGCGAGACGCCCGTGCCACGTTTCCGGCGGCGGGCGGCGCGCCCCCGGTGAAAAAAGTCCTGCAAGGCCCTGGACGTTCCGATATCATGGAGGTGGCGGTGGAAGAGCCTCCCGCGCCGCATGGGCTTGGATACGGCCTTATATATACTTCCATCCAGCGGCGAGAGTGGACGAAGTTCGTGGTGCTAGCCGTGGGAGGTCAGCCATGAAGCGACCGGTTGTCTTGCTGTGTGTGGGTGTGGTGCTGTTGGGGTCGATGCCGGCCCTTGGGACGCCGACGGAACGAAGGCTTCCGCCGGACAAGGCGCTGAAGGCCAAGGTGGACCAGCACGTGGTGAAGGGCTCGTTCCGCGCCGTGCTGGTGGACCTGGCCAGTCAGGCCGGCCTGACGTTCCGGGTGGACTGGAAGGCGCTGGCCAAGGCAGGCGTCACGGACAGGACCCCCGTCTCGGTGAACCTGGAGAAGGTCACCTGGCGGCAGGTCCTGGAGGTGATCCTGGCGCGGCTGGGGCGCAGCGGCGAGCCGCTGGGCTGGCGGATCGACGGCCCAGACGTCGTCGTCTCGACGCACCGGCGGATCCTGGAGATGGAGCGGGGCGCGAAGGTGGCGGCCGCCTCGCTGGACGCCAAGCGCTCGGTCCGGCCGACGAAGTCCTCCGGGCGAACGCTGCCGGTCCGGGGCCTTCCCGAGATCAAGTTCAACGACCTGCCGTTCCGCGACGTGATGGGGTTCTTCAAGAACGTCACGAAGGCGAACTTCCACATCAACTGGCGGGCGATCGAGCAGGAAGGGATCGACCCGCGCACGCCGATCTCGCTGGACCTCCGCGGGGTCTCCATCGGGCGGGCGATGGACCTGGTCTTCAGCCAGGTCAACGCCGACCGCGACAAGTTCTCCAGCGTCTACTGGGTGGTGAACAACGGCGTGGTGCTGGTCTCGACGGGCAACGCGCTGAACCGGCAGTTGATCACGAAGGTCATCGACGCCGGCGGGGCGCTGCTGGTCCAGCCCGACGCCATCGGCCCGCGGATCGACTTCGGCCAGGCCACCGAGGACATCCGCGACGCCAGCGGCAGCACCGGCGGCGGCCAGGGCATCTTCGAGGACCCCGAAGAGCAGGGCCGAAACGACCAGCAGAAGAGCTACGCCGAGCAGAAGAAGGAGCAGGCCGACAAGATCATCGAGGCGATCAAGAGCGCGATCGGTCCGGACCTGTGGGACCCCGAGGGCAAGGGGTCGATCCGGATCATCAACAACAAGCTCGTGATCACCCAGACGCTGCTCGGCTTCAAGCTGCTGGAGAAGTCGCTGCGGTAGGCTTGGTGCCCCCGGACGGGACGATCGAGGCCGACGGGTAATTCCCGCGGCGGCCAAACGCAAGAGACCGCGGCTCACGCCGCCGGTGATTGGGCTCCGTTCCTTTCGGCTTCGTCGGAAACCGTGGCCTGCGGGTCTTCCCGATACCCGGTACCCGATTACCGAACGCGCTACCGCCTCCGCGCAAGACGAGGCCGCGCAATCCGCTACCGGTCCTTGCCGACGTTCACGATGACCGAGCCGAAGCCCACGTTGCCCATCGCGTCCACGACGCGAACGGAGACCTGCCGCACGCCGGGCGAAAGGCCCTCGATCTCGAAGCTGAACGCCTCGCGGTTCGAGTCGCAGATGCCGTCGTCCGGCAGGACCGAGACCCACTTGTCCTCGCCGCTGACGGAGTAGGCCATCCGCAGGATGCGGCTGACGCCGTCCTCGGCCAGCCCCGTTACCGTTGCCGCCGTGCCGTTCAGCTTCGCGGTGAGCTTGGACACCGTCGGCCGCGTGTTGTCGATCGCGAACGGCTCGCTGATCCGGGCGGATTCTTCCGCGCTGGCCGGGGGATTGCTCGGGTCGTCGCTGGCGACGACGCGCAGCTCGAAGACGCCGTCGGGCATCGAGCGGGTGTCCCAGATGAACTTCGGCTGGGTGAGCTTGTCGGTCAGCGTGATCCACGGCTCGGTCCCGGCCCGGCGGTACTGAAGCGTGATCCGCAGCTTGTCGCCGTTCTGGTCGGCGGCCTGGATGGTGATATGCCGCCAGGCGAGCGCCCCGCCGGCGGTCTCGGAGGAGCTTCGGCCCTTCGGCGAGGCCTGGAGCACCACGCCGGTCAGCGACGGCGCGAGATTGCCCACCTGGTAGACCATCTCCACGCCGTCGACGGCGGGCGTGGCCTTGCCGTTGGACGTCAGCGTCAGGCGGTACTGGATGAACCGCCCCGCCGGGGCGCCCACCGACACGTACCCGTCCTGGAGCGGGGCCTCCTTGGACCAACTGCTCCAGGTCTTCTCGTCGGGCTCGGCCACGTTGCCGCTGCGGGTCGCGATGGTCACCTTCGTGCCCGCCGGGGCCCGCCCCTGGAGGCGGATCGTCCCCCACTTGGCGATCTGCTTGGCGTCCAGCGGCTTGGCGATCAGCGTGCCCTTCCGCCCGAAGCCCTTCGTCAGCAGCCCGACCGAGCCCTTGTTGGCCGTGGCGAACAGCAGTTGCCCGTCCGGCCCGGCCGCCAGGGACGTCACCTGCTTGGCGTCGGTATCGACCAGCATGGAGATCACGTCGCCGTCGGTGGTCGTCGCGTAGATCGCCCCGCCGTTGCCCGTGCCCAGGACGAGCTGCCCGGCGTGCTCGACCATCGCCAGGATCGTCACCGGGCGGCGGAAGACCGTCTCGACGAGCCCGTCGGCGCGGATCCGATACACCGCGTTGCCCGGGCCGCCGGTCGCGGTCGAGGGCGTCGGCGGCTTGGAGGTACTGGTCGGGCGGCGAACGACGCGCACGCCGCTCGGCGGCGTCGGCGAGGGCTGGCGCGGCGACGGCTTGCTGCCGCTCGACGGGCCGGAAGGCTTCGGCGCCGGCCGGGGCCGCACGGACGCCGGCCGCTTGCTGATCGCGTCGCCGGGCTTCTCCGTCGGGGAACTCGGCTCGGCCTTCTCCTTCGGCTTCTCGGCCGGCTTGTCTTTCGGCTTCTCCTCGGGCTTGTCCTCCGGCTTCTCGTCCGGTTTGGCCGGGGGCTTGGGGGTCTCCTTCGGCTTGTCCTTGGGCTTCTGCTCGGGCTTGGGCTTCTCGGTCGGCTTGGGCTGCGGCTTGGCCTCCGCCTTCTTGTCGTCCGGCTTGGCCGCGGGCTTCTTGTCGTCCGGCTTGGGAGCGGGCTTGGTCTCCGCCGCCTTCGGCTTGGCCGGCGGCTTCTTGCCGTTGTCCGCCTTGCCCACCTTGGACGTGGAAGGCTTCTTGGCCCCGTCCGCACTGGCCTTGGAGGCGTCGGACGTCGCGGCGAAGACCCCGCCGTCCTCGGCGACGACCAGCGCGGCGATCTCCTTCTCCGGCGCGTCGAACAGGACGCGTCCGGCCTTCGCCTTCGGGTCGATCTCGACGACCAGGCCCTTCTCGTCCGTGCCGGCGTACAGCGTGCCGTTCTTGCCGGCCGCGAGGCAGAGGATGTTCTTCGCCAGCTTGTCGGCGTGGTAGATCACCTGCGCCTTGCCGTCGGCGCCCACCGCGAAGACCTTCCCCTCCGGGCCCGTGGCGGCCAGCAGCCCGCCCTCGCCGTGCGGCAGGATCGCCCAGACGTACTTGACCTTCGGGTCGACCCAGACCGGCTTGGCCTTCCCCGCCCCGTCGAGGCGGTAGATGCCCGCCTTCTCGCCGCCCGTGCCCACCAGCAGCTCGCGCCCCGTCCAGTACAGCGACGCGATCATCGTGCTGGGCAGCGGGGCGGACTTCGTGACCTTGCCGCCCTGGATCTTGTAGACCACCGGCTCGTTGCCCGCGCCGGCGAAGACCGCATGGCCCGCCACCGCGACGCAGGAGACCACCGGCGGCGCGCCCTTGGCGTCGACGAGGACCTTGATCTCCCTCGCCAGGGCGACCTCGCCCAGCGAGTTGGACACGGCCCCGTCGAGCTCGCCCGTGGTGAAGTGGGCCTCGGTCGTGTGATGCCATCTCGCCGGCTGGACGGCCCAGGCGAGCGGAACGGCGGCGCACAGCGCGGCGGTGACGGCAAGCAGACTCCATCGCTTCATCGGGGGTTCCTTTACTTCCGCAGGAGGGTCTCGTCCGGGCGGCGCTGGACGCGGAACTCGCCGATCGCCGAGCCGGAGAGGATGTACTTCGTCTTCATGGGCCGCACCAGGCTGCGGCGGAACGTCTTCGTGTCCAGGATCTTCGCGTCGGACAGGATCGCCGCTCGGCTGGACGGCAGGTCGGGCAACTCTTCCTGGCCCAGCGCCACGCCCCCGCCGTCAGGCAGCGGAAGGCGGAGGTAGATCTGGTCGGCCGGCGGGCTGACCACGTACCGGACCGCCTCCATCAACTGCTCCGTCGACCGCGGGGCGAAGCGGTGCGGCTGCTCGCTCTGCTCCAGGCGCATCGACGTGCTGTAGTCGCACACCGCCAGCTTGTACGTCCCCTCCGGCAGGTCGTCGGGCAGCGGGAAGCGGACCTCCAGCGTCTGCCGCGCCTTGCGGGCCGGGCGGATCGTCAACGTGCCCACGACCGTCTCCCCCGGGCGGTACACGTGCCCGGCGAGCTTGAAGTCCAGCATGCTCGCAGACAGGTCGCCCTTGCGGATCGTCATCTTCACGTCGATCCGCTTCGGCGGGATCCGCGGCCCGTACGGGTTGTTCAGCAGCGTCGAGATCGGCCGGGCCAGGTCCGAGGACACCTCCCAGGTCCCGTCGTTCGTCGAGACGTTGGTCGCGGTGTACTTGCCCCGCTTGCCGTAATCCACCGTCACCGTGTAGCGGACGTGGTGGTATTCCGGCGCGGCGTGCCACGCCCACGCGGAGTTCATCAGCATGGACCGGGAGAACATCGCCGTCATGTACTGGTGATCGCACAGGTTGTAGCGGTACGTCTCCTTGCGGTTCGCGTCCGGCCAGTCGATCGCCACGGTCATGGGCACCATGGGCGGCTTGGGGCCGACGCGCCCGACGACCGCGACCTCCTCGTCCCGCTCCAGCGTGCCGGTGATCTTCAGCCCCGCGCCCAGCTTGAAGCTGTTCGTCAGGCCCGCGACCACCGTGTGAACGTACGCCGGGCCCATCGGCATCCGCACGTCGCCCTCGGCGTAGAACGAGTGACCAAACGCCAGCACGCGCCCGTTGACCACGTCCGTGACCGTGCCCACGGCCGCGAGGTCCGCGTCGCCGGTGACGATCTGGACCGCGATCGCCGAGCCGGGCTCGAGCTTGGCGCGCTGTGCGGCGCGGGCCTCGGCGGCGTTGGCGGCGCCCGAGGCCACCGGCAAGATGCCCAGCGGCTCGAGGTGCGTCGCCAGTTCGGCCAGCGTGCGCCGGTGGCCGCCGGAGACCATCAGCGGCGTGGCCAAAGGCACCAGGTCCGGCGCGCCGGCGGCGAGGGCGCCGGCCCGCCCGGCCGGGCGCTTCGGCAGAAACGGCGCGACGAAGTCCCCCTTGCGGGGGTCCAGGGCGATCCGGAGGAATTCCTCGACGGTGTACCGCCTGCCCGCCAGCGCCGCGCCCCCCGGCCCATCGGCCCCCGCCTCGTCCGCCGTCGCCACGGGGCCCGGCTTGCCGATCTTCTTGTACGACTCCCCCGCCGCCAGCATCTGCGTGATCGGCTGGACCCCGCCCAGCGGGTCCTTGTTGCCCCGCCAGCCGTACGCCACCGCGCCGACCATCTTGAACTTGCCGTCCTTCGGGTCCTTGAAGAACACCGGCGAGCCGCTCATGCCCGAGATGATCCCCGTGTGCTCGAGGTTCTGCGTCGTCATCATCACCAGGATGACGTCCTGGTGCGGGCCCCACCGCGTGACGACCGAGACCACCTTCGTCTTGAAGCGGACGATCTTCGTGCCCTCCAGCACGGTCAGCCCATAGCCTTCCATCCCGCGGCGGAGCTTGCTGTGGTGAAGGTAGCGGTCGGACTTCTCGACGAACGCCCGCGCCGCCGCGAGCCGATCGTCCGGCTCCGCCGCCGGCGCCGACCAGACCGCCGCCCCCCACGCCGCCAGCACCGCCAGCACCGCTCCTGGCCCAACCACCGCCCGCATCCTGCGACTGCCCATACTGAGCTCTCCTGAGTGTCCGAGACCTAGCAAGGCATGGTAGCCCTCCGTCCCCCGCCGCAACAAGCAAAAAGGCCGCAGCCGGCCCCCGTCCGTCCGCTGCACGTGCAGTTGTGCTTGAGGTCGGGCCATTGGGGCGCATAATGAGAAGCACACGCAACCGCGCCGTGTGCCGCCGGTTGTTCAGGGCACGACCGAAAGGACTGACGGCGATGAGAATCCTGAGCCTTGACGTCACCGGCTACCGATCGCTGCGGGAGATTCACTGGGAACCGGGTCGCCTTAACGTGGTCATCGGACCCAATGGCACGGGCAAGTCGAACCTCCTCCGCTTTCTGGAGTTCGTTGGCGTCGCGGCCAGGGGCGGGTTGTCCAAGCACATCCAGGGATTGGGCGGCATGGAGCCCTTGCTGTGGGACGGCCGGGCGGAGAGGCTGGCCATCGAGCTCAAGATGTCTCCTTCCGATGACTGGCGCGATGAGATCAAAGACAGTCTCACGTACAAATTGTGCCTTGATCGGATCGGTGAAGGCACCAGCTATCGGGTTGGCCATGAGCTGCTCGGGAACTATTCCCGCGTTGAGAGAGGCGAGACACCCGAGCCTTTCAAGCTCATCGAGCGCCGTCCCGGCCATGCTAGAGTCTTCGACAGCGAGGAGCACTTCCTTACGGCCCCCGAGGAGCGCGTGCCAGAGGACGAGACGCTTCTATCCCTGGCGGCGGGGCCCTTTACCGCCAACCCGTTGATTCCCCTGTACCAGCACAATCTCGCTTCCTGGGCCGTGTATCACGACTTCCACGTGAACCTCGATGCGCCGGTGCGGTTTCCCGTGGTCTCGAGGTTGGAGCGCAGGGTGGCAGCGGACGGACAGAACCTCGTCAATGTCCTCCATACACTGTATTCGGGCGACCGGGACTTCAAAGCGGAGGTCAACCAGGCGATGCGTGCCGCGTTCGTTGAGGAGTTCGAGGAGTTGATCTTCTTCCCCGCGGCCGATCAACGGATCCAGATGCGCGTTCAGTGGCGAAGCCTCCGCCGTCAACAGCCTGCCGCGGACCTATCCGATGGGACGTTGCGGTTCCTCTTCCTCTTGGCGATTCTGGCCAGTCCGGACGCGGCGCCGGTCATCGCGATCGACGAGCCCGAGACGGGGCTGCATCCGGCGATGATGCCGATCGTGGCCGAGTATGCCGCCGAGGCGTCCCGCCGGGCACAGGTGATCCTGACGACCCATTCGCCCGCGTTGCTGGACGCCTTCGGCGACGCCCGCCCGGTCACGACTGTCGCACTGTGGGAGAATGGGGAGACGACTCTCGCGCCCTTGCGGGACGAGGTCCTGGAGCAGTGGCGGAAGGAATACGCCCTGGGCAAGCTCCTGACGTCGGGCGAGTTGGAGCAACTGGCGGGGCAATCGCGATGAAGTTCGTGCTTTTCTGCGAGGGACACACTGAACGCAAGGCCCTCCCGGCGTTTCTGAAGCGATGGCTGGACCCCCGACTGTCCCAGCCCCCAGGAATGCAAGCGGTGCGGTTCGACGGCTGGGCGGAATTGCTCAAGGATGCCCCGCGCAAGGCGCGCCTCTACCTGCACGGCCCGGGCTGCGAGCAGGTTCTCGGCGTCATCGGACTCGTCGACCTTCACGGCCCGACGGTGTACCCCGGTGGGCTCGACACGGCCGCAGACCGGGAGCAATGGCTTCGAGAGCATGTCGAAAAGCAAGTGGACGAGCCGAAGTTCCGGATGTTCTGCGCCGTCCACGAGATCGAGGCGTGGCTCTTGAGCCAGCCCGAGCTGCTGCCCGGCGCCGTGGCGCAGGCGCTTCCCGGCGGCGCGGCGAAGCCCGAGGCGATTGACTTCGATACCCCCCCCTCCCACCTGCTCGACAGACTGTACCGGGAGAAGACCGGTCGGGGGTACAAGAAGGTCGTCTATGGGGCAGACCTGTTCTCCAAGCTGGATCCCGAAGCAGCCCGGGCCAAGTGCCCTTTTTTCGCTCAACTGCTAGACGAACTCCTGGCCATGGCGCAAGCGGCCGGGCTGTAAACCGCCCTTCACTTCCCCCTGACGTGTCTCGACGGACGGGGGGCGGGCAGGGCGTCGACGGGGCCGATTTTCAGGTTCATGACCCGTCTCCGGGGAATGCCTGCCGGATCTTGACGAAAAAGTACTCGTCGTCGCGGTAGCCGTAGGCCATCCGCTTGAGTACCTTGATCTTGTTGTTGATCCCTTCCAGCAAGCTCGTGTGCAGCCGCCAACGGCAGTGGGCCAGGATGCCCGGCAGATAGGCCTTCAGCTTCCTGGCGAACTCCTTCAGCGGCTCGATCCGGCTGCGGATCGCACGGTTGTACCACTGCGACCAGAACCGCCGCGCGTAGCCGCCGTGCCAGTAGTCCCACAGGTGCTTCAAGTCGTCCTTCAGCACATACACCGTCGCCAACTTCTTGTTCGCCGCCAGCAGTTCCGAGAGCCGGATGCGGTCCTTCTCCTTCTTGATGTTCTCCCGGTTACGAAGCAGCAGCCAGCGAGAGCCCTTCACCACCCGGCGCGCCTTCTTGTCGTCCCGCAGGCGGTTTGCCTCGTCCACCCGGACCCGGTCGATCACCTCCCGGCCATACTTGGCGACCACGTGAAACAGGTCGTAGACGATCTCGGCCTTCGGGCATTGCGCACGGACCTCTTCCTCGTAGGCGGCGTTCATGTCCATTGCCACAGCCGTAAGCCGCTTGCGGCCCTTTTTGCCCAGGAGCTTGAAGAACGGCCGGATGTCCTCCCGCGAACGTCCACGGCCCACCCAGAGCACCTCTTTGCGCTGCGGCTCGACAATCACCGTCGCGTAGCGATGGCCTTTCTGGATGGCGAACTCATCCATCGCGATGACCTTGACGTCCGAGAGGTCCGGCGGACCGCCTGGATCGATCCGAACCGACCCGACTCCAGGTCCGCCACCACCTGCCGCTTGAAGGCCTGACTATACGGAATCGCCGCCTTTCGATGCATCCTCTGCTCCTGAATACGCTGTCACTCACGCATACCTAAGTGACAACCTATGTCAGGACGGGACACTGGACACCGATTCCCGATTCCGGAACGGCTTGCGGGGGGCGCCCGCGCCGTCAGGTCTTCGTGGCGATCACCGCGTCGGCGACGGCGCGGGTTTCGGCGACGAGGGCGTCGGCGTCGGCCTGCGTGGGCGCCTCGGCGATGATCCGCAGGATCGGCTCGGTGTTCGACGCCCGCACGCAGACCCACCGCCCGGGCAGGTCCACCCGCAGGCCGTCGGCGTCGTTGAAGCGAACGCCCTCGCGCCCGGCGAAGACCTCGCGGGCCCTGCGGGCGATCTTCTCCGCCGCGCCGGGCGGGCAGGGCATCTTCGTCTTGAGCATCACGTACCGGGGGATGTCGTCGACCAACTGGCTGACGGTCTTGCCCGTCTCGGCGAGGTGCTGGAGGACCATCGCCATGCCGCTGAGGCTGTTGCGGACGGGCACGATGCGCGGGTCGATCACGCCCCCGCCGCCCTCGCCGCCGAAGATGCACCCGTCGCGGACCATCGCGTCCACCACGTTCGCCTCGCCCGTCGGCGAGCGGACCACGTCACAGCCGTGCCGCTCGGCGAGATCGTCGATCATCCGGCTGGTGGCCAGATTCGTCGCCATCCGACCCGCCCGCTTGCCCAGAACGAACGCCGCCGCCAGGGCCAGCGTGTACTCCTCGCCGATGAACCGGCCCCGCTCGTCGACGATCGCCAGCCGGTCGGCGTCGGCGTCCTGGGCAAACCCGACGGCCGCCCCGTGCTCCCGCACGGCCGCACACAGCTCCGAGAGGTTCTCCTCGACGGGCTCGGGCGGATGGGCGAACCGCCCGTGCGGCTCGGCGTTCAGGTGGACCAGCTCGCAGCCGAGGCGCTCGAACAGGAGCTTCGCCGACGGCCCGCCCGCGCCGTTGGTGCTGTCCAGCACGACCATGAACCCGCCCCGGCCGACCGCCTCCACGTCGCAGTAGGCGCAGACGGCCTCGACGTACGAGGCCGCCGCGGTGGTGTTCGTCGTGGCCGTGCCCTGGGAGTCCTGGTCCGCGAAGGCGTAGTCGCCGGCTTGCCAGATCTCCTTGAGCCGCTGCGCCCCGGCCGCCGAGAGCCCCACCCCGCTGGGCCGGAGGAACTTCACGCCGTTGTACTGCGCCGGGTTGTGCGAGGCGGTCAGGATCACCCCGCCGTCGCATTCGAGCTTGCTCGTCATCAGGGCCGCCGCCGGCGTGGAGGCGATGCCCAGGTCGATCACGTTCACGCCCGTCCCGAGCAGCCCGGCCAGGACGGCGCTGCGGAGCGTGGGGCCGGACGTTCGCGAATCCCGCCCGAGCGCGACGGTCTTGCCCGCACCGAGCATCGTGCCGAACGCGCAGCCGAAATCGCACGCGACGCGCGGCGTGAGCGTTCGCCCCACGGTCCCCCGCACCCCGGAAACGCCGACCATCAGTCGATCCATGCTTCGGACTCCTTCCCTGTACCGAGTGCGTGGCCGATGCGGACCATACCGGACGGCCCGGACGAATGCAACGCCGCACGCGGCCGACGAGCCGACATGAGCCAGGGCGGGCCCGGCGCAAACGCCGGATGCCTCGCGGCGCGGAAGAAAAAGTGAAATCCGGCCGGATTCGTTACCCAAATGGGCCCCTGAAATGTCCTTACATACTACGGGGGCGCTGCGCGCTTCCCGAGCCGACGGCCCCGCCCGGCGCCGGCACGGCCATTGGGCCAAACGAACCCAACGACCCATTTTTCCGAGTATTCGCCCCCGGCCCGACCTGGCGGGAGGATGGAGCAGTTGTGTCACCTTGCGGGAGACCGACACACCAAGGTATACCCTAAGTATCTATAAAATAAAGTTTTGAGTATGAAGCCCCCCCCGTGCGATCGCTCGAAAGCGACACAAAAACGACACACCGGCCGCCTTGGCGGCCGCGCCGGGCATTGCACCCGCACACCGGCAGACGTACCGAAGACCGCTCAGGCCCTCGCCACCGACCAGAGCACGTGCTTGCCCGCGAAGCCCTTCAGCACGAGCCCGTCATGGCGCCGCCACGTCAGGCCGCCATGGTGCGGGGCGCGTTCCTGGTCGACGTGGCTCTTGGCCTCGCTGCTCAGCCAGATCGCCGCGTCCGGCGGCCCGCCGACCACGCGGGCGGCGTAGTTGACGGTCGCGCCGTAGACGTCGTGCGTCTCGACGGTCACGGGCCCGACGTGCACGCCGACCCGCAATTGGAGTCGTCGGTCACCGGGATCGGCGCGGACGGCCAGGGCGAAGTCCAACGCGTCGCTGGCCGCGCGAAACGCCGCCATCGCGGAATCTCCGATCGTCTTGACGAGGAACCCGTCGTGGGCCGCGATCAGGGCCTCGGTGTGCGCGAAGTGCGCCCGCCGGAGCTGATCCATCGCCCGGTTGCCCAGCTTCGCGCCCAGCAGCGACGAGGACACCACGTCCGTGAAGACGACCGCCAGGGTCGCCTTCGACGCCCCGGCCCACTGACGGAAACTCCCGGGGGCCGCGGTCGGCGAGGAGGGGCTGCCGGCGTCCGCGGCATCGCATGGCACGGGCGGGACCGGCACGCGCGGCGCGGACCGGCCGCGCCGTACCGGCCCGAACGAAAACGACGGGGACATCCGATCTCTCGGATCCGCCATGGCGTGCTCCTCATGCTTTCGTGCGATGGGCAGACGAGGCCGAGACCTTGCCCGCCACCGGCCCCACCGCAACCCTCCGTACCCGCTCCGCCGCGGATTTTCGCAAGAAATCCCTCGTTCCTGCCTTGACCGTCCGAACGGGGACGCGTACAATTCTGTTAGGTGCCTGTTAGGAGAACCGGAATTCCGGACTGATTCCTTCCTCCCTGGATACATACGACAAAATGCGCCGGCGGCCACGATGAAAATCGAGCAAATTGGCGATCCGATCCGGATGTTGGCGGTCTTCTCGGGCGGCTCGGTCGAGCCGCTGCGGTTCCGCTGGAACGGGCGAACGTATCCGATCGACCAGATCAACGGCCGGTGGATCGATCGCCAGTGCGACGGCTACCGCCTGCACTACAGCGTCCAGGTCGGCGAGGAGACCTATTACCTGCACTTCGCCAGCGGCGAGGTCCAATGGTGGCTCGACCAGGTCGCCCTGGAGGGCTGACCGCCGAGCAGAAAACGGGCATCCACGAAATACGCAGATCGCGCGAACGCGTGCAACGAGCCGCGGACGATGATTCCGAAGACCGCTGCGAACCTTCTGACCTTTGATTCCGACCTCTGAGCGGCCATGACTGCCCCGAAAACCATCCTGCACATCGACGTCGACGCGTTCTTCGCGTCCGTGGAGCAGTTGCTGATTCCCGCGCTGCGGGGCCGGCCCGTCCTCGTCGGCAGCGGGTGCATCGCGTCGTGCTCGTACGAGGCCCGCCGGTTCGGCCTGCACGCGGGGATGTCGCTCCGCCGCGCGATGCGCCTCTGCCCCCACGCCGTGCGCGTGCCCGGGCAATACCCCATCTACCGGTGCTTCGCCGAAGCCGTCTGGGCGGTCTGCCGGCGATACGTCACGGACCTGGAGACCTATCTCGACGAGGCCTACGGCGACGCGACCGGCACGCTGGCGCTGCACGGCGACCCGCAGGCGCTCGGCCGGCGCCTCCAGCAGGCCGTGCGCGACGAGGTTCACCTGCCCGTCACGATCGGCCTCGGCGCGAACCGCATGCTCGCGAAGGTCGCCTCTCACCACGGCAAGCCCGGGGGGGTGGTGTGGATTCGCCCCGGCGAGGAAGAGCCCTTCCTCGCCCCCCTGCCCGTCGAACGCCTTCCCGGCGTCGGCCGGAAAACCGCCCACATGCTCGCCGACATGAGCGTTCACACCGTGGAGGACCTCCGGTCGCTGCCGCGCGCGTCGCTTCGCGCCCTGCTGGGCCGGCGCGGGGAGGTGCTGTACGAGCGCTGCCGCGGGCGCGACGACGAGGCCGCCCGCCCTTCCGACGTGCCGAAGAGCCTCTCGCGCGAGACGACCTTCCACAAGCCCACCAGCGACCCCGCCGAGATCCACGGCATGCTGCACTACCTGCTGGAGCGCGCCATGCGCGCGATGCGCCGGCACGGCCTGCTGACCCGCACGGTGCAGCTCACCCTCCGCTACGACGACTGGAAGCAGCGGGATATCGCCCGCACGCTCCCCGAGCCCACCGCCGCGGACGAGGACGTCATCGAGGCCGTCCTCGACCTCCTGCGACGCCTCCACAACCGCCGCGTCGCGCTGCGGCACGTGGGCATCGTCCTGTCGCGCTTTCGCCCGGCCGCGATGCAAACCACGCTGTTCGACCCGCCCCGGCAGGCCAAGGTGCGGAGGGTCTACCGCGCGATCGATTCCATCCGAGGCCGCTGGGGCCACGCCGCGGTCGTCACGGGCAAGAGCCTGGAGCTTCTCGGCCGCTTGGAGCAGAACGACTACGGCTTCCTCCTGCGAACGCCGTCGCTGACGAAATAGCTTTCTACACTCAGCCCAAAGATTCACCACAGAGGCTCAGAGATCTCAGAGGTGCGTGAGCAGAGGAAATTCAGGCCGGCTCTTCATCCCCTGCCGCCAGACAGCGTACCCATTGCGGTCAACCTCTACGCCACGCAGACCTCGTAGAAGACTGCGAAACAACTCTTATCTCTGAGTTCTCTGAGCCTCTGTGGTCGCCTCTTCTCCGCGAGAAGCGCCTTACCCGGAAACCTGCGGATGACACGGATCGACCAGGACATCACGCCGCTGCACGTTTGGAGCGGGTACTCCCCGATGCGGGGCCCCGTGCCGCTCGGGCGGCTGGTCGAGCGGGCCGCGGAGCTCGGCCATGCCCGTCTGGCGCTGACCGACACGAACAACCTCTACGGCGCGGTGCGGTTCTGGCACCTCGCGACGGAGGCGGGGCTGCGGCCGATTATCGGTGCGGAGCTGCGCGACGACCGTCATGTCGCCGTTGCGCTGGTCGCCGAGCAGCGCGGCTATGAGAACCTTTGCCGCCTCCTGACGACGATCCACCGCCGGGAGCCCGTCGATCTCCTCGCCCTGGAGGACCTGGCGGAGCGATGCGAGGGGCTGTACCTGCTCGTGGAGGACGCGGCGTTCTCGGCGGCGCTGATCGCCGCGGGGGTGCATCCGTCCCGCGTGTTTCTCGGCATCGACCCGGGGGCACAGTCGCCGGAACACGTGCGGCGGCTGGTCCGGGCGGCCGCCCAACAGTCGCTGCCGCCGGCGGCGATGGGCAAGGCGATGTTCGCCCAGCCGGGCGAGTACGAGCTGGTGCGCCTGCTGGCGGCGATTCGCCGCGGCGAGACTTTCGACAGTCTCCCGGCCGGGGCGTTGCCGCACGCCGGTGCGTTTCTCCGCCGCGGGCGTCGCATGGCGCGGGGCCTGGCGGACTTCCCCGAGGCCGCCCGGAACAACCGCCGCCTCGCCGAGGAATGCTCCGCGTTCCGCCTGCTGCCGCGAGCGCCGGTCTTCCCCACGTTCCCGCCGCCCGACGGCCGGCAGCCGCACGCGTATCTCCGCCACCTCTGCCGCGAGGGCATCCGCCGCCGCTACGGAAGCGGCTCGCCCGCCGTCGAGGCCCGGCTGGAAACGGAGCTCGACCTGATCCGCCGCCGCGGCTTCTCGGAGTACTTCCTGGTCGTCTGGGACATCGTGCAGTACGCCCGCAGGCAGCGTGCCCCGGTGGCCGGGCGAGGCAGCGGCGCCAGCAGCCTGGTCGCCTATCTTCTGGGCATCACGAACGTCTGCCCGCTGGCGTTCGAGATCCCCTTCGAGCGCTTCCTCAACGAGCAGCGCGCCGACTTCCCGGACCTGGACGTCGACTTCTGCTGGCGAATTCGCGACGAGGTGATCGACTACGCCCTCCGCCGATGGGGCGCCGATCGGGCGGCCATGGTCTGCACGCACAACACGTTTCAGGAGCGGTCCGCCTTTCGCGAGACGGCCAAGGCCTTCGGCATGTCCGACGACCAGATCAGCCGCCTGGACGAGAGCGACCTTTCCGACGGCGGCTCGGCCGGGCGGCTCGGGCGGATCGCCGCGCTCAGCCGGCGCCTGCGGGGCCTGCTGCACAACCTGTCGGTGCATCCGGGGGGGATCGTGATCGCCCCGGACGGCCTGGATCGGCACGTGCCGGTCCAGCCCGCGCCCAAGGGCGTGTTGATCACGCAGTACGACAAGGACGGCGTCAAGGACGTCGGCCTGGTGAAGCTGGACCTGCTGGGCAACCGCAGCCTGTCGACCCTCCGCTGCACCTGCGACCTGATCGCCCGCCACCGGGGCCGGCGGATCGACGTCGAGGCCCTGCCGCACGACGACCTCGCGACGCTCTCGATGCTCCGCATCGCCGACACGGTCGGCTGCAACCAGATCGAGTCCCCCGGGATGCGGCACCTGCTGCTGGCGCTCCAGCCGGACCGCATCCGCGAGCTGATGAAGGCCCTCGCGCTGATCCGCCCCGGGGCCGCGAGCATCGGCATGAAGGAAACGTTCATCCGCCGCCGACGGGGGCTCGAGCCCGTCCCCGCCGGCCATCCCGCCGTCGACGAGCTGCTCGCCGGGACCCACGGCGTGATGCTCTACGAGGACGACGTCATGCTCGTCGCGGCCGCCATGCTCGGCGCGCCCCTGCCCCGGGCCGATCGGTTCCGCAAGGCCGTCCAGAAGTGCCGCACCGACGCCGAGCGCCTGGCGCTGTCGCGGGAGTTTCTCGCCGGCTGCGAGGCCCACGGGGTGGACCGGGGCTACGCCGAGTCGATGTGGGTCCAGATGGCCAAGTTCAACCACTACTCGTTCTGCCGCGCGCACGCCGCCAGCTACGCGGTGCTCGCCTACGCCTCGGCGTACCTCAAGGCCCACTACCCGCTGGAATACTGGGCCGCCTGCCTGAACAACAACCAGAGCATGTACCACCCGCGCGTGTACGTCGAGGAGGCCAAGCGGATGGGCGTGCGGTTCGCCCTGCCGGACGTCAACCGGTCCGAAACGGAGTTCTCGATCGACGCGGGCGTTCCCGGCCGGCCCGTCCTCCGCACCGGCTTCAGCCGCCTGCGCGGGCTGGGCCCGGCGACCGTCGAGGCGATCCTCTCCGCGCGGGACCGCCGCCCGTTCGACGGCCTGACCGACTGCCTCGCCCGCACGCGCATCGGGCGCGACGAGGCGCGGGCGCTGGTGCAGTGCGGCGCGTTCGACTTCACCGGGCGGAAACGCCCCACGCTGATGATGGAGCTGAACCTGTTCTTCTCGCTCCGTCCGCACCGGCCGGTCTCGCAGGGCGAGCTGCTCCCGGCCCGGCCGACCGTCCCCGAGGCGCCCAACGACTACAGCCCCACGCGGAAATACACCGAGGAGCGGAAGATCCTGGGCATCAGCGTGCGCGAGCACATCATGACGCTCTATCGCCCGGCCGTCGGCGGGCAAGTCACCGCCGACAGCCGGCACCTGCCCCACCGCCTGGGCAAGCCCGTTCGCCTCGCCGGCGTGCTGGAGGCCCGGCGCACCGCGCGGACGCGGAACGGGCGGACCATGATGTTCGCCACGCTGGACGACGAGTACGGCCTGTTCGAGGCGACGGTCTTTCCCAACACCTACGCCGCCGTCGGCGCGCTCGACCGGTACGGGCCCTACCTGATTGCGGGAACCGTCGACGAGCAGTACGGTTCGGTCACGATAACGGCGAACGAGGTGTCGCTATATACGTCCCGGGTCGCATGAACGCACCGCCCACCGGGCGCCCCCGGCGGGCATCGAGCCCTGAATGGCCGTGAACGCGAAGAACACCTACATCATCGGGACCAGCGGATACTCCTTCGGCGACTGGATTGGGACGTTCTACCCGGCCGACACGAAGCAGCGAGAGATGCTCGCGCGGTACGTGACGCACTTCGAGACCGTGGAGATCAACTTCACCTTCTACCGCCTCCCGCCCCCGCGGACCATGGACGCCATCGCCCGCAAGACGCCCGACGGCTTCACCTTCTGGGTGAAGGCCAACCAGGCGACGACGCACGAGGGCGTTCGCGGCATCCGCGACGACTTCCTCGCCGGCATCGAGCCCATGCGCGAGGCCGGAAAGCTCGCCGGGCTGCTGCTCCAGTTCCCCCAGCGTTTCCATCGCACGATCAGCAACCGCAAGTACCTCGCGGCCGTGCTCGAGGACTACAAGGCCCTGCCCCGCGCCGTCGAGTTCCGCCACGCCTCGTGGGAGCACCCGTCGGTGCTGGAGGGCCTGCGCGCGCGGGGCGTGACGCTCGCCGTCCCGGACGTGCCGGACCTGCCGGGCCTGTACCACGTCGGGGCGGCCGCGACGACGAAGACCGGCTACCTCCGCCTGCATTCCCGGGACGCGAGCAAGTGGTACGCCCCCGACGGCGTGGACCGGTACGACTACGGCTACAGCCCCCAGGAGCTGGACGAGCTGGTGGCCGCGTGGGAGGACCTCGACGAGCCGATGGACGAGGTGTACGTCTTCTTCAACAACTGCCATCACGGCCAGGCCGCCCAGAACGCCGAGGCCCTGCGGAAGGTCCTCGGGCAGATCTGACCGGCCGATACCGAGCATCCCTCGCCAGGCTCGGGCAGGCGAGGACAGGAGAACGACGACCGGGGAGCCGCCCGCCGGCCTCGATGGGCGGACCTGTCGTTTCCTGCGTTCGTTTCCCCTGGCAATCATCGCGCCAAAGCCTACACTGACGGCTGCGGATTGTGTTTTTCCCCTTCCTCGTTGTCACGCGCACAGGGAACCTGGCACATGGACACCATTCCCGGACGGGACCTGGTTCGGAGGTGGCCGGACAATCCCCTGATCACGATCGACGATCTGCCCATTCGCTGCAGCGACGTCTGGAACGCGGGCGTCGTGAAGCTGGACGGGGAGTGCCTGCTGCTGATCACCGTCGAGAGCCTTCACGGGCAGACGATGATCTACCGCGCGTCCAGCCGCGACGGCCTGCACTTCGAGGTCGACCCCGAGCCGTTTCTCGCCCCCAGCGAATGCGGGCCGTACCGCAAGTACGAGAACGCCGGCGTCCGCGACCCGCGGGTCACGCGCCTGGACGACACGTTCTACGTGACGTACGTGGCGGACTCGGACATCGGCTGGCGGATCGGCCTGGTCCGGACCGAGGACTTCCAGGCCGCCGAGCGCATCGGCCTGTTGACCCAGCCGGACACGAAGGGCGGGGCGCTGTTTCCAGAGAAGATCCGGGGCCGCTACGCCCTTCTGGAGCGGCCCGACCCGGGCATGAGCATCTGGGTCAGCTACTCGGACGACCTGGCGTTCTGGGGCGACTCGTCGGTGGTGATCACGCCGCGCGGGGGGTTCTGGGACGCCCACCGGATCGGCACGGGGGCCCCGCCGGTTCGCATCGACGAGGGCTGGCTGCTGCTGTACTACGGCGAGAAGATGACCAGCGCCGGCCCGCTGCTGCGGCTGGGGGCGGCCATCCTGGATGCCGACGACCCCTCGAAGGTGGTCGCCCGCAGCAACATCCCCATCCTCGCCCCGCGGGAGGACTACGAGCGAATCGGCGACGTGACGAACGTGGTGTTCTCGTGCGGCGCGATCGTGGCCGACGGCCAGGTCCGCATCTACTACGGCGGCGCCGACAGTTGCATCTGCGTCGGCACGGCGCGGCTTCACGACGTCGTCGCGGTCTGTCTCGGCAGCCGGGAGGGATATTGACCATGGCCCTGCGACGTGGAAGAGACCTGCTGCACCGGTGGGCGCGCAACCCGATCATCACGGTGCGCGACGTGCCGTATCGCTGCAACACCGTCTTCAACGGCTCGCCGATGCGGATCGACGGCGAGTACGTCATGGTCGTGCGCGTGGAGGGCCAGCAGGGCTACTCGTACTTCGCCCTTGCCCGCAGCAACGACGGGGCGCACTTCGAGGTCGAGCCCGAGCCCTGCCTGCTCCCGGCCGACTGCGGACCGTTCCGGCTGTGGGAAGAGCACGGCATCGAGGACCCGCGCATCACGCGGGTGGAGGGCACGTACTACGTGATGTACACCGCCGTCTGCCGCTACGGGCACCGGATCGCCCTGGCCCGGACCGAGGATTTCCGCTCCTACGAGCGGATCGCCCTCGTCTCCGGACCGGGCAACAAGGACGGCGTGCTGTTTCCCGAGAAGATCGACGGCCTCTACGCCCGGCTGGACCGCCCGTTCGGCAACGGGATCGGGAGCATCTGGGTCTCCACCTCGCCGGACCTGGTCCACTGGGGCCGCAGCGAGGTGGCCTTCGCGCCCCGCCCGCGCCACTGGGACAGCTACCGTATCGGCGCGTCCGCGCCGCCCATCCGCACGGACCGCGGCTGGCTGGAAATCTACCACGGCGTGAAGATGACCTCCGCCGGGCCGATCTACCGCATCGGCACGGCCATGCTCGACCTGGAGAATCCGGCGAGGGTGCTTGGCCGGTGCCTCGCGCCCGTGCTCTCGCCCCGGGAGAGCTACGAGCGCGTCGGCGACGTCGGCAACGTCGTCTTCGCGTGCGGGGCGGTCGTCGAGAACGACGGAGAGGTGAAGGTCTACTACGGCGCGGCCGACACGTCGATCTGCGTCGCCACCGCGCAGCTCGAGGATCTCATCGACTCCTGCTTCGAGGACGTGCCCGACGTCGAGTGTCCGGACGAGAAGTAGGCCCGACAGGATCGCCCCGCCGGGCCGCCCCGTGGCGATTGCTCGACCCTCCGCCCGAGCCAACCCTCAGATGCCGAAACGCGTCGGCGCCTGGGATTCGCGCGGTCCGCGTGTACTCCGCGGCCCTCAGCGTGTATCCTTCCGTTGTTGTTGCCCCCGACCGCCCGGCCGGCGGCAGGACGAACGAGGATCACTCGATGATCGACACCGCGGATGACGTCAAGGCCCTGATCGGCCTGGAGATTCACGTCGAGCTGGCGACGGAGACGAAGATGTTCTGCCGCTGCCTCAACCGCTTCGGCGACCCGCCGAACACGCACGTCTGCCCCGTCTGCCTCGGCCTGCCCGGCGCGCTGCCGGTAATGAACGGCAAGGCCGTCGAGTACGCCATGAAGGTCGGCCTGGCGCTCGGCTGCACCGTCGCCGACTTCACCAAGTGGGACCGCAAGAGCTACTACTACCCCGACCTGCCGAAGAACTACCAGATCAGCCAGTACGACCTGCCGCTGAACGCCCACGGCCGGCTGGAGGTCCCCCTGCCGGACGGCTCGGAGAAGGCCGTCCGCGTGCTGCGGGCGCACCTGGAGGAGGACGCGGGCAAGAACGTTCACGACCACCCCGCCCACACGGGCGTGGACCTGAACCGCGCCGGCGTGCCGCTGCTGGAGATCGTCTCCGAGCCCGACATGAACACGGTGGACGAGGTGCTGGCGTACGCCCGCAGCATGCAGCGGCTGGTCCGCTGGCTGGGCGTCAGCGAGGCCAACATGCAGATGGGGCACATGCGTTTCGAGCCGAACATCAACCTGCACGTCACGCGGGGGGGGAGGCTCTACAGGACGCCCATCGTGGAGGTCAAGAACCTCAACAGCTTCCGGGCCCTGGAGCGGACCGTCGCGTACGAGATCGAGCGTCAATACGCCGAATGGCAGGCAGACCCCGACGGCTTCACGATGGAGAACCGCGGCAAGCAGAACCGCGGCTACGACGACCAGCGAGAGGTCACCGTCTTCCAGCGCGAAAAAGAGGAAAGCCACGACTACCGCTATTTCCCGGACCCGGACCTCGTGCCCGTTCGCGTCCGCCCCGAGTGGCGCCGGCGCGTGGCGAAAGAGATCGGCGAGCTGCCCCTCGCCCGCCGCCGGCGGTTCCTGGGAGAGCTGGGCCTGACCTTCCAGGAGGCCGACGCCCTCACGCAGGACCCGGCCACGGGGGACCTGCTCGACGCCGCGGTCGCCGCCGGGGCCGACGCCAAGCGCTGCAGTAATCTCCTGCTGGGCCGCGGCGCGGCGCTGGCCAACGAGCGCGGCTGCGCGATCGCGGAGATCGGCCTGACCGCCGGGCATCTCGCCGAGCTGGCCCGCATGCTCGAAGACGGCAAGATCAACGCCACCGCGGCGGCGAAGGTATTCGACCGGGTCGTGGCCACGGGCGATTCCCCCGCCGCCGTCGCCGAGGCCGAGGGACTGCTCGCCGTCACGGACACCGGCGCGATCGCCGCCTGGGTGGCCGAGGCGATCGCCGCCAACCCCCAGGCCGTCGCCGACGCCCGGGCGGGCGGGAAGAGGCAGAAAAAGGCCTTCGGCTTCCTGACGGGCCAGGTGATGCAGCGGTCGCGGGGTGCGGCCCAGCCGGCGGAGGTCCAGCGGCTGCTTCGCGAAGCGCTTTCGCGGTGATTCCCCGGGCCGGACTAAGACGCCGCCAACAGCGTCTGGACCCCTCGTAGCCGGTAGCCCGTAGCCGCCAGCCCGGATTCCTCACCGCAGAGAACGCAGAGGGCGCAGAGGCAAATTCACAGCAAAGACTTACATCAGGAATTACCCCTTCTGATCGCGAACGGTGTATTGCTGCGCGGGAGCGATCCAGAAGAGAGAATCTGATCTGAGTTTCTATGCATAATCGTCTTACCTCTGTGACCTCTGCGGCCTCTGCGGTTGCTCTGCACTATCCGGGCCAGCCGGTCCGGAAGGACGGCAGGCGCACGCGGACGATCTCCCCATCCGAGGTCGTTCGGGCTACGGGCTCCCGGCGCCCGGCTACGGTTGCCGGGTGGGCGAAGGGGCGTCGGAGTTCGGCGGCAGGTGACCCGGGCGGCCGGCGTTCTGAACGGCGCCGTTTTTTGACCCCCCGGACCGCGAAAATCGTGCTGGAAATCGGGACGGGTTTGCACGATACTCACGGGAGACGGTAGAAGAGCGTACCCGGCGGGCGAGGCCCGACGGCGGATTCGGCGTGTCCCGCCGATCGCCCCATGGCCGGGAGAACGGATGCCCTTGCTATAGGAGTCGACGCATGGCCCGCGTAGTCCAGCGACGCACGCCCCCGTATCTGACGATCCTGTTCGCGATCCTTTTCGTCTTCGCGACGGTCATGGCCGTGCTGTTCTTCAACAAGTACAGCACGTTCCAGGAGAAGTACGAGAAGGTTGACCAGCTTCGCAGGGAGCTGGCCAACAACGAGCAGGTCAAGCGCCCCGAGATCCAGCAGATGCTGAACCGGTACAAGAAGTCTCGCGGTGCCGGCGGGGTGCCCCTGACGGTGGTGGCCCAGCTTCAGGCCCAGGTGGGCGAGTTGGCGCAGTACGTCACCGGCCTGCCCAACACGACCTACCTCGAGGCCCGGGAGGAGGTCGAGAAGACGTTCACCGAGGTCGCCCCCCCGGTCCGCCGCGGTCTGACCAAGCACATGGCGGACTTCAACAAGCAGTTGGGCATCCAGCAAGCCGAGATCACCAAGCTGAAGGCGGACACCGGCCAGTTGAGCAGCCAGATCCAGACGCTCCAGACGGACCTGGCCACCGCCCGCACCGAGCTGCAGACGAAGCTCCAGGCCAAGGACGCCGAGATCGCCGCGCTGGACGACAAGTTCCAGAAGGCCCAGGACGCCCACAACCAGAAGCTCGCCGACGCCGCCAAGGAGTACAAGGACTCCGTCGGGCAGATGGAGAAGCAGGTCGCCCAGCAGGCCGACGAGAACGGCGACCTCCAGCGGAAGGTGACGTACTGGCAGAAGAAGTACGAGAACTACCGCGAGAGTCTCGTCAAGGACCCGATCGACCCGACCGAGACGACCCGCCGGCCGGACGGGAGAATCCTGCGCATCCTGCCCGATGAGGCCCTGGTGTACATCAACATCGGCTCGAAGGACCGCGTCACCGAGGACCTGCGGCTGACGGTGTTCCCGTACACGGGCATCCCCAAGGCCGGCGGCGGCAAGGCCGTCATCGAGGTCACCAACGTCGACGAGACGGTCAGCGAGTGCCGGATCATCCAGCAGAGCAAGGACGACCCCATCGTCCCCGGCGATCTCGTGGCCAACCTGGTCTACGACGCCCTGCGGACGTACAGCTTCGTGGTGGAGGGCCAGTTCGACCTCGACGGCACGGGCGAGGCCACGATGGCGGGCAACAAGGCCATCCGCGAGCTCGTGCGGCGCTACGGCGGCCGGCTCGTCAAGGACGTGGCCATCGAGACCGACTACGTAATCCTGGGCGACCCGCCCAGCCCGCCGCGCAAGCCGGACGACACCGACCCGCGGGACGCCTGGGACCTCTACCAGGAACGGCTGAAGAGCTACAACCGCTACAAAGAGGTGGACAAGCTCGCCGAGGGGATGACGATCCCCCGCCTGAGCGGCCAGCGGTTCCTCGACCTCGTCGGCTACATCCCCTCGAAGGTCGTCGCCCAGGACGCCGAGTAGCTCCCGCTTCTTCGCAGCTCACTCGCGGGCGGCCGGGAGCAGGACCGGCCGCCCGCCTTCTTTGCGCAGATTGCATTTGACACGCTCCGCGCACCGCGTATCGTACGGGCCCCTTCAACACAAAGGCCTCGATCGATGAAGCTATCGCAACGCATTCAGTCCGTCGCCGCCAGCGCGACCATCGCCATCACCGCGCGCGCCAACCAGATGAAGGCCGACGGCATCGACGTCGTCAACTTCGGCGCCGGCGAGCCCGACTTCGACACGCCGCCGTTCATCAAGGGCGCCGCCGCCAAGGCCCTCGCCGCGGGCGACACGAAGTACACGCCGCGATCCGCCAACGCCCTCAAGCAGGCCATCGTGGACAAGCTCGCCCGGGAGAACGGCCTGGCCGTCACGGCCGAACAGGTCGCGATCACCTTCGGCGCGAAGCACGGGCTGTACGCGGCCTGCCAGGCGGTCCTCGACCCCGGCGACCGGTGCCTCATCCCCGCGCCCTATTGGGTCAGCTACTCCGAGCAGGTCAAGCTGGCCGGCGCGGAGCCGGTGCTGCTGAAGGCCCCGATGTACCACGGCTTCAAGATCACGCCGCAGCAGGTGCTCGACGCCGCCGACGGCGCGGCGGTGCTCCTGCTCAACTCGCCGAACAACCCCACGGGCGTGACCTACACGCGGACGGAGCTGGCCGCCATCTCCGAGGCCGTCCTCCAGACCGACCTGATCGTGTTCTCCGACGAGATCTACGAGAAGCTCGTCTACGGCGAGACCGAGGCCACGTGCTTCGCGGCGCTGGACCCGCGCCTGCCCGAGCGGACCGTCACGTTCAACGGCCTGTCCAAGACGTTCGCGATGACCGGCTGGCGGCTGGGCTGGCTGACCGCGCCGGCGAACCTCGTGGCCGCCATCGGCCGGCAGATGAGCCACGAGACGACCAACCCCGTCAGCTTCGCGGAGGCCGGGGCGCTGGCGGCCTACACCTCCCCCGAGGCCGCGGGAACCGTCGAGGCCATGCGCCAGGAATTCGAGAGGCGTGGCACGCACCTCGCCGCCCGCCTCAACGCGCTCGACGGCGTGACGTGCGTCGAGCCGACGGGCGCGTTCTACTGCTTCCCCGACGTCAGCGCCCACTACGGCCGGACGCTCGCGGGCGTGCAGGTCACCGACTCGATGACCTTCGCGCAGGCCTGCCTGGAAGGCGCGAACGTCGCCCTCGTGCCGGGCGCGCCGTTCGCCGAGGATCGCTGCGTGCGCCTCAGCTTCGCCACCAGCCAGGACCAGATCGACGAGGGCCTGGACCGCCTCGAGAAGCTGCTTGCGTAGAGGCCCTCGGGGCCTTTCGGAACACGGTTCGGGGGCGCGATGCCCGCCGGCGGCGCCCGGTGGACACACGCCGAGAGCGTCCATGCCCCGGGCCGCCCAGGACGCCTGCCGCAATGGAAAACCAGGACAGAACCCTCCTCTGTCACCGCTGCGGGGCCCTGCTGACGCCCGGGCGCGGCGACTTCTACGTCGTCCGCATCGAGGCGTTCGCCGACCCCACCCCGCCGGACCTCACGGCCGAACAGCTTGCGGCCGCCGACCCGGGCAAAGAGATCGCCCGTCTCTTCGAGCAGATGGCCGATCTGTCCGAGCAGGAGTTGATGGACCAGGTCTATCGGCGTCTGGTCCTGCACCTCTGCGGGCCCTGCTACCGCACGTGGATCGAGGACCCGGCCGCCCCGCCGGCGGCGCCCGCGGGCGACGGTTGACCCGGCCGCTATGACCGGTCCAGCAGCCACACCGGGCTGGACCAGGCCTGCGCCCCGGACCGGCAGGTCACGCGCACGTAGTAGTACGCGAAACGCCCGAGGTACGCCGAATCCAACCATGCCGCCGACAGGTCCGCGCCGTCGGTGTGGGTGAAGGCGGCTCGCCACGAGCCCGGGCGATGCGTGTGGATCGTCTCGCCGTTGCGCACAATGTCGATCCGCTCGATGTCGCTCCGGCCGGCCGCGGTGACGGCGACCTCCCGCGGCGCGGCGGCGTCGGGCCACTCGGCCGATCGGCCCATCGCCTCGCCCGCAACGGTCACGTCCAGGTAGACCCGCTCCAGGCTGGCCGCGTAGCAGTTGCGGGTGCGGATCGCATCGTAGACCGATTCCCGGCTGAGCTCCTCGACCCGCACCGCCGTCATGCCGGGCAGGCGGTCGAGGTGCTCGATACCGAAGCCCGCCGGCATGGTCGCGTGCGTGTCGGTGCCGCCGATGAAGCCCAGCCGCAGGCCCCGGTTGAGCAGGTCCACCGCGTAGCTGGGTCCGGGGTGGATCTTCTTCAGCGGGCTCGGATTGCCCCGGTATTCGCTCGTGCCCCACTTGGAATGAATCTCGACGACGGGCATCAACGCCTCGCCGGGGTAGATCGTGTCGGAGATCTCCCCGTGCTTGCCCGTCCGCGTCGTGTGGTGCGGGACGGCGAAGAACTCCTCCCCCGCCCGGAGCGTGCCGGCCAGCTCGTCGCACACCGTCTTGACCGTTCCGTCCTCGTAGCCCTCCACGAACAGGCCCGGCCAGCGGCGCAGGTAGTAGTTGTTGTCTCCGCCCGCGCCGCCCTGGAAGGACGCCTCGTAGCCCGGCACGGTCGCGAAGGCCGGCGGATCGTCGAACGCGTCGCTCAGCGCGGCCGACTCCTTCCACCGCGCCAGCTCGCACCGGCCGTTGGAGACGTGATCGGCCGCCGCCACCCAGTCCAGCCCCGCAAACCACCGCGCCGCGACGTAGCAGAACGCGACCGAGCGGCACAGGTCCGGGTGGCAGTCGCTGAGCACGGTGTGTACGTGGGGATCGCCCCAGAACACGCCCTGCCGCACGCCCGCCCGGCAGCAGACGGGGTTGCTATGGAACGTTTGTCCGTCGATCTCGGCCTCGAAACGCCAGAGGCCCTCGTCCGCGACGGTCATCCCCTCGATTCGCGCGACGGCGGGCTTGCCCCGCTCGAACGGCACGGCCACGACGCCCGGTTCCGCGAAGTCACCCCGCAGGGTCACCTCGCCGTCGAACGCGACGGACGGGTAGCCGTCCGCGTCGGCCAGCGCGACCTTCACGGCAAACGGCACGCCCGGGGCGACCGTCGTTGGCGCGACCAGTTCCACGCCTACGGCCCGGCCGCCGGGCGCTTCGTTCCCGAGTACGCGCCGCTCGAATCCACACGGATACACCACCTCGGGCATCTTCTCGTTCCTTCCGGGCTGGGGGACACGTCGAGACCGGCCGAATCCTACCGCCCCCCTGGACTCGCCACAAGCAGGCGTAGACAGGCCCCGGGCCCGCGGGGCGCCGGGATCGTGTACCAACACGACCGGAGCCCCAAACAGGCCAAGGCGGCGCTCCCGGGCGACACGCCTTTGCGTGTATCTTGTGCCCTTGGTCGTACAGAGGATCACGCCATGCAGAACGGCAGCGAGTCGGCAGGACAGCGATGGGACCTTTCAGGCACTGGCCGGGGGCGCTGGGTTTTCCCGGCCCGGCCCGACGGCGCGGTCAACCAGGTCGTGGATTTCCTCCACGGCTTTGAATGCGATCACGTCAGGGCGGGAGCCGAACTCCTCCTCAGCGCCGACACGGACTTCGTCGCCTGGCTCAACGGGCGCCTCGTCGGGCACGGTCAGTACTCGAACTACCCCGACGAGAAGACGTACGAACGCCTGCCGCTCGACGGCGCGCTGCGGGCGGGTTCGAACGCCCTGGCGGTGACCGTCTTCTACAACGGACGCGACAGCAGCGTGTATCGGCGGGGCGAGCCGGGGCTGGTGTACGAGGTTCGCGGCCCGGAGCGGCTTGCCGCCAGCGGGACGGCCACGCTCTGCCGGACCAACCCGTGCTACCATTCGGGTCCCATCGCCACCGTCTCGCGCCAGTTGTTCTACACGTTCGGCTACGACGCCCGGGCGGGGGACGGCTTTGCTCGTGACGGCTACACCCCCGCCGGGGGCTGGGCGGCCGTCCGGGACGAGGAGGTGACCTTGCCGGCGGGACGGACGGTCCTGCGGGGGCGCCCGGTGGCGAGGCTGGTCGACGGCGGGGCCACGTCGGCGAGGCTTCAGGCGGTGGGGCTCTTCCGTCGCGAGACGTCCCTGGCGGAAGCCGAGAACGGGGCGACGGCCGGGGAGCAGACCCGCGCGGGCCTGGTCCTGTCGAACGGAACGCGGGTCAGTGCGGCCTGGCAGATGCAGCACGACTACCTGTCCGCCCGCTCCTCCCACGCGCTGCTCCACCTGCCCCTTGGCGCCGAGCTCGCCTCGCTGGACGGGGGGCTGAGGTGCTCCGTGGAGGACCTGGGCGACAACGACGGCGTCTACCTCGTCTTCGACCTGGGCCGGGAGGAGGCGGGACACCTGGAGCTCGACATCGACGCGCCGGGCGGCACGATGCTCGATATCGGCTATGGCGAGCATCTCGACGACCTGCGGGTCCGGACCTGCGTGGGGGGGCGGAACTTCGCGGCCCGGTACATCTGTGCCGACGGGCGGCAGTCTTTCACCCACCACTTCCAGCGTTGGGCGGGCCGGTACCTGGCGATTCACGTCCACGCCGGCACGTTCGTCCTGCACCGCCTGCACCTGCGGCGCCGCGAGTACCCGGTGGAGAACCGGGGGAAGCTGACGACGGGCAACCCCCTGCGCCGGCGCATCCTGGCCGTCGCCCGCCGGACGCTGTCCCTCTGCATGCACGAGCACTACGAGGACACGCCCTGGCGCGAGCAGGCCCTGTACGCCAACGACGGCCGCATCCAGGCGCTCTGCGGCTACTATGCCTTCGGCGAGATTGCCTTCCCCGCCGCCAGCTTCTCCCTGCTGGGCCGGGGCCTGCGGGAAGACGGGTTCCTGGAGCTGACCGCGCCGGCCCGCCCGCGGGTGACGATCCCCTCGTTCACCCTCGTCTGGATGCTGGCGGTTCGGGACCATTTCCTCTACAGCGGGGACGGCGGCCTCGCCCGGCGATTCCTGCCGCAGATGCTGGCCATGCTCGAGCGCTTCCTCGCCGAGCGCAGGGACGGACTGCTTCCCCTGCGTCGGGGCGAGGGGATTTGGCACTTCTACGACTGGACCGAGGGGATGTCGGGCTATGACGCGTCGTGTTTCGAGGAAGGCCTGGACGTCGATGCGCCCCTCAACTGCTTCCTCCTCCTCGCGCTGGAGGCGGTCGGCGACATCCTCCGATGGTGCGGCCAGGCGGGGGGCGACGCCCTGACGGCGGCGGCGGCGGAGATCCGACGGGGCGTCGCCGACCGCTTCTGGGACACCGCGGAGGGGGCCTTCCGCACCCACGACAGGGCGGCGGTCTTCTCCGAGCTCACCCAGGCCCTGGCGGTGCTGGCCTCCGTGGGCGGCGAGGATCTGCGAGAGCAGGTCCTTCGCCGGCTCAGCCGGAAAGACTCCGGACTCGTCCCCGCCGGACTCAGCCAGTCCCTCTACACCTTCCAGGCGCGCCTGACCCGGAAGGACATCTTCGGCCGGGGCGTCCTGGCCGACATGGAGGAGACCTGGGCGGTGATGCTCCGGGCGGGGGCCACCTCCTTCTGGGAGACCCTCGGCGGCGCGCGAGACTTCCACAACGCGGGCAGCCTCTGCCATGGCTGGTCGGCGGTCCCGCTCTACGTCTACTACCACGACCTGCTGGGCGTCCGGCCGCTCGAGCCGGGCTTCCGCCGCTTTGCCATCGACCCGATCCCCCAGGGCGCCGCCGCCTGCCGCGGCACCGTTCCCGTGCCCGGCGGCGAGATCGCCCTGGCCTGGGAACAGGCCGGCGACCGCGTCCGGTACCGCCTGACCGCCCCGGAGACCTGTCGCCCCGTCCTGGCCGATCCGTCGGGGGTCCTCGTCTGAGCCCGCGGGGCCGGTCGATCCGCTTGCTGGGGAGCGGGCAAGAGACCCCGGCCGCCAAGTAGGCCTTGCAGCCGGCCCTGGATTTGTCGTAACCGCCTGGTTCCAATGACCGGCATGGACCGCCCGAGCGACGAGGGGCACGGAGACCGCACATGACGGGAAAGGACCGGCTGAAGGTGTTGCTCGAGGGGGGCGTCCCCGACCAGCCGCCCACGTGGGAACTGGTGTTCCAGATCCCGGGGCCCTTCTTCGGCATGGACCCGGGGCCCGTCCGCTCGGGGGAGTATGCCACCGAGGCCGAACGCAACCGTGCGATCTGGATGCACGACGCGGCCGTCTGCCACCGGCTGGTCGACGAGCTGGGCTGGGCGGCGGTGCGCGGCGGGTACAATCCGGACGAGCTTCGCACGATCAAGGAGCAGATCGCCCCCAAGGCCCTGGTGGCCGGGTACGAGGGGGCGGGCGTGTTCTGGATGCCCACCGGCGCGGATATGATGGACTTCGTCGTGAAGCTGTACGAACGCCCCGACCAGCTCCACGCCGAGGCGCGGGCCAAGTGCGACCGGGCAAAGGACCTGCTCAAGCAGCTTGCGGACGCCGGGGCGGACTTCTTCGTGGGGACCTACGATTTCGGCTTCAACGATCAGCCGTTCATCTCCCCGGCCCACTTCGGCGAGTTTGTCGTGCCGTATCTGACCGAGATCGTTCATACCGCACACGAACTGGGCCGCAAGATCCTCCTGCATTCCGACGGGTGTCTGACGGAGCTCCTCGCCCAGATCCACGCGACCGGCATCGACGGGTACCAGTCGGTCGACCCGCAGGGCCACATGGACATCCAGGCCGTCCGCAGGGACTATCCCGACTGGCTGCTGATGGGGAATGTCGAGTGCAGCATGCTGCAGGACACCGACGAGGGGAAGATTCGCCAGTCGGTGCGGTACTGCATGACGCACGGGGGAATCGGCAAGCGGTACATCTTCTCCACCTCCAACTGCATCTTCGCCGGCATGCCCCCGGAGAGCTACCGCGTGATGCTGGATGAGTACCATCGGTGCCTCGAGCGGGGCGATTGACGCCAGGGGACTCGGGAAGACGGACATCGCGGCCGGCGGCGGCAGCCGGACGCTTACCGCGCCGCGCGAAGCACGGCCACCGCGGGCGGATCGAGCGGCGAGGTCAGCGCGGTCTTGCCCCCCTTCGACAGGACGGCGGGCCCGGCCGTGATCCGACCGCCGACCGGCTCGACCCACTGGAGCGTGTACCGCCCCGCGGCCAGCTCGACGGTCAGCTTCCGCCCGCCGCCCGCCGGGAGCATCGCCACGTAGCACCGGCCCGGCTGGGCCAGGCAGTAGCCCGAGGACGCGAGGGCCCCCCGCGGCGTCAGGGCGGCGAGGTCCAGCCGCTCGGCCAGCCGCCGGGCCGAGCCCATCGCGCGGCGGGTCGGGTCCCACCGCGGATCGGGCCGGGCGGGGCTGTGCAGGCGGAAGTCCACGTACCCGTCCATGAGGAGAAAGTGCCCGCCGCGCAGCAGGACCTTCCACGGCCAAACCGGGTCGTGCCCCCACGGGTCGCAGTGGTCGCTGTCCACGATCACGACCTTCCGCCCGTCGGCGGGCGGGGGATCGGTCAGGTACTTCTTGCCCGGCGGGCTGATCCAGTCGGCCGGCCCGGCCCGCAGGTCCTTCGCGCCGATCGGCGCGCCGGTCATCCCCACCGGGTGCTGCATCGCGCGGGCCGCCTCGACCTTCCTGATCCACCCGATCATGTGGTATTGCCACCGCACCGACCCCCGGTGCGACTCGTTGCTGATCTCCCAGAGCACGTGGTCCAGGTCGCCGACCGTCTCGATCACCTTGCGGACGTAGGCCTCCTGAAGCCGCGTGACCCGGGGCACCTTCAGCGTGTGCACCTCGTTGCCCGTGCCGTCGCCCGAGGGGTTGCCGTCGAGCCCGTTGACGTTGTTGTCGGCATGGAACGGGTGGCCCCGCCAGGCGTTGCCCACGCCCTTCCGGCCGCCCGTCTTGTCGAGGCTGAAGCCCTGGAACAGCATCACCGCAACGTAGATCCCCCGCCGCCTGGCCGCGACCACCCGTCGCCGGAGCCGCTGGAAGTAGTCCGCGTCGAACCGCGTCAGGTCGAACTTCGGCTGCCCGTCTCTCGCCTTGCCGGGCCCCGTACGGGCATAGGGCAGGGGCTTGTACCGAACCGGCGTCGACTTCGGCACGAACTGCATCCACCGCGCGTGCTCCCACGCCCACAGCCGGATGAAGTTGTGCCCGTGCTTCTCGAGGAACGCCAGGTAGCCCTCGTAGTCGAAGTCCGGCGTCTGCCCCTCGACGCCCCGCTCCTGCCGGTTCGCCCACGTGTGCGAGCCCGTCAGCCACACGGCGTTTCCGTCCGGCCGGGCAAACCACCGCCCGTTGCTCGGGTGGACGCGCAGCGGCCCCATCGTCTGCGACCTTTCTTCCTTTGCTTCGATCCCGGCCGGCGCGGCGAACGCACCGGCCAGCACGGCCCAGACCGTCATCCGCCTGGCTCTTCCAGACTGCATCCTCACCTCCCGCGCCGACGCGTCGTGAGGGACAATACCACGGTCAGATGCCCTGTCAAGCCGGGGATGGCTCCGCAGCGCGCTTCCTCTCCCTGCCCCGGCGCGGGGGGGGGGGGTCGGATCGTGGCACGGGCGTCTCGCCCGTGCGTCGCAGGGCCATCTTGGCCCTGCCCCCACGGCCGGGACGGCCGTGGGACGGATGGGCAAGATGCCCATGCCACGAATCTGACCCACACCTCCGCGAGGGCCGATGCGTCGGGGGGGGGACACGGCCGGGGCAGAGACGGCGGCTTGCCTCTCGCCGGGCCGGCGGGGATACTCCCTGTTTCGACGCGGGCGCGGACCGAACGAAGCGAAGCGGATGGACCGGCGAGGACACAGATGACCGACGCATCGACGGAGCTGCCCGGCCTCGGCGCGTTCGGGCCCGGCGACGGCCTCCGTTCGCTGGACGCCTCCAGCGACGGCGGCTTCCACGTCGGGCGGGACGGCGTGCGGGCGGTCCGGGCGACGGGCGACGGGAAGGTGGAGTTCGTCGCCTTCGCGGACCGGACGCTGGCCTGCGTCCGCTCCGCGATGGGATACCCCGCCTACTACCCCGTGCGTCCGGTGGCGATCCGCAAGCCGGTCCGGGCCGTCCTGATGGACCTCGACGGGACGAGCGTCCACAGCGAGTCGTTCTGGACCTGGATCATCGAGCGGACGACGGCCAGCCTGCTGGGCGATCCGGGTTTCCGGCTGGAGCAGGCCGACCTGCCGCACGTCTCGGGGCACAGCGTTTCGGAGCACCTCCAGTACTGCATCGGCAAGTACTGCCCCACCAGCACGGTGGAACAGGCCCGGGAGCACTACTTCGAGCACACGCACCGCGAGATGGCGGAGGTCCTCGCCGGCCGCGGGCGGGCCGACGCGTTCACGCCCAGCGCGGGCCTCAAGGACTTCCTGCTCCGGCTGAAGGCCGGGGGCATCCGGATCGGCCTGGTGACGTCGGGGCTGCACGAGAAGGCCTGGCCGGAGATCGTCTCGGCGTTCCGCACGCTGGGCATGGGGGACCCGGCGGCGTTCTACGACGCGATCATCACGGCGGGGTTTCCCATGCGCAAGGGCGTGGGCCCCGGGACGCTGGGCGAGCTGTCGCCCAAGCCGCACCCGTGGCTGTACGCGGAGGTCTGCCGCGTCGGGCTGGGCATCCCGTTCGAGGACCGCCACCACGTGGTGGGCATCGAGGACAGCGGGGCGGGCGTCTGCTCGATCCGCCTGGCGGGGTTCGCGGCGATCGGCGTGTGCGGCGGGAACATCGTCCAGAGCGGCACGCGCGCGCTGTGCAGCCACTTTTGCCAAGACTTCGACGAGATACTGGAGGTCATCCTGTGACGAGCGATCCCGGCGAGAAGGCCCGTCCCCAGTGCCATTTCATCTCGAACACGCACTGGGACCGCGAATGGCGGTACTCCATGCAGCGGACGCGGCACATGCTGGTGGACATGCTGGACATGCTGCTGGACATCCTCGAGACCGAGCCCGGCTTCCGGTCGTTCCACCTGGACTCGCAGACCGTGCCCCTCCAGGACTACCTCGAGATTCGCCCGGAGCGGGCCGAGCTGATCCGCAAGCACGTTCGGGCCAAGCGGCTGCTGGTGGGCCCGTGGTTCGTCCTGCCGGACGAGTTCTGCGTCGGCGGCGAGTCGCTGATCCGCAACCTGCTGCTGGGGCACCGGATGGCCAACGAGCTGGGCCACGTCAGCAAGACCGGCTACTCCCCGTTCTCCTGGGGGCAGATCTCGCAGATGCCGCAGATCTACGCGGGGTTCGGCATCCCGATGGCGGCGTTCTACCGCGGGGTCAACACCCTCGTCTCGCCCAACTCGGAGTTTCTCTGGGAGGGCGCGGACGGCACGAGGCTGGTCGGCTCGCGCCTCGCCCAGCGCCCTCGCTACAACGTCTGGTACGTCATTCAGCGGCCGGTGTACTGGGGCCTGGCCGACGAGAACGACCGGCTGGTGGAGTGGGGCGCGGGGCACGGACCGTTCCGGTTCGCCGACCCCCCGTCGGCCGAGTGGGACATGCAGTACACCCACCCGCGGTTCGAGTACCACGACGAGAACGTCGCCGCCCGGGCCCGGCAGGCCCTGGCCGAGCAGGACGGCGAGTGGACGACGCCCCACCGCTTCTGGTCGGCGGGGCACGACTCGTCCTGCCCGGACGTCCGCGAGGTGCGGATGATCGCCGACTGCGACGCCTCGCTGGGCGACGGGGCCGACGTGTTCCACAGCACGTTCGAGGACTTCCAGCGCGCCGTCTGCGAGAGCGTGGACCGCGACGCCCTGCCCGTGGCCCGGGGGGAGATGAGGCACTACTTCACGCCCGGCAGCAGCTCGCCGCTGTTCGGGTGGATCACCTCCGCCCGCATGGACGTCAAGCAGGACAACGACCGCACCGAGCGGGCCCTCGGCGCCTACGCCGAGCCGCTGGCCGTCTTCGCGTCGCTCCTGGGCGCGCCCTTCCCCCGGGGTTTCCTCGACTGCGCGTGGAACTGGCTGCTTCGCAACCACGGGCACGACTCGATCGGAGGGTGCAGCCGCGACGTCGTGCCCGACGACATGTTCTTCCGCTCCCGCCAGGCGCGGGAGATCAGCGCGTGCGTCACCGAGCGGGCCCTGATGGACATCGCCCGCGCGATCGACCTGTCGGACCGCTCGCCGGCGGAGGTCGCCGTCGTCGCCTGGAACCCCACGCCCCGGCGGCGGACGGAGGTCGTCGAGCTCGCGCTGGACGTGCCCGAGGACCCGGCCGCGCCGGACTTCGAGCTCGTCGACGAGGCCGGCAACGTCCTCGCCAAGCAGCTCTTCGAGCAGCGGCCCCGCACCGCCACGCTGGTCCAGTCGCCCAACGACGTGGCCAACAGCATGCTGGCCACGCGCAATCGCCTGTTCGCCGAGCTGCCCAACGTGCCGCCGATGGGCTACCGGACGTTCTTCGTCAAGCCCCTCGCCGAGAAGGTCCGGCGCGCCCGGCGGACGATGCGCACCGGCCCGCAGACGATGGAAAACGAGCACCTCGCCGTGACCGTCCAGCCCAACGGGGCCCTGGCCCTGACGCACAAGGCCACCGGGCGCAGCTGGAAGGACCTCGGCTACTTCCGCGACCGCAGCGAGGCGGGCAACCCGTGGGAGCACCAGGCCGTCGCCCATGAGGCCGTGTTCACCACGCTGAACGAGCCGGCCGCCGTCTCGCTCGTCCGCGACGGCGAGTTGGCGACGAGCTTCCGCGTGGAGTGGGACTGGGCCCTGCCGCGCGGGCGGTCGGCCGACGATACCCGCCGCCAGGAAGACAGGGTCCCCTACCGCATCGTCAACACGGTGACGCTCCGCCGCGGCCGGCCCTGGGTGGAGATCGTCACCGAGCTGGATAACACCGCCGAGGACCACTATCTCCAGGTCTCCTTTCCCACGAACGTGCCGGCCGACCACGTGGCCGCCCAGACGCCGTTCGACGTGGTCTCGCGCCCGATCGCCCGCCCGGACCCCGCGCCGTTCGGCGAGGAGCCGCAGACCGAGCACCCGATGGACCGCTTCGTGGACGTCAGCGACGGGGAGGTCGGCTTCGCGCTGCTGAACGAGGGGCTCAAGGCCTACGAGGCCCACGAGGACGCCGCCCGAACGCTCAGCCTCACGCTGCTGCGGTGCTTCCCGCTGCGCATCTGCGTGACCAACGTGGACTTCGCCGACTACAGCAAGCAGGACAAAGGCTCGCAGTGCCTCGGCCGCCATACGTTCCGCTACGCCCTGCTGCCCCACGCCGGCGACGCCGAGGCGGCCGGGCTTTGGCACGTCGCCGAGCGGTTCTGTCACGACCTGCGCGTCGTCCAGGTCGGGCCCACGCCGCACGGCCGCGAGCCGCTGGCCCGGTCGTTCCTGGAGGTCGAGCCCGACGGCCTGCACGTCAGCGCCGTCAAGCAGAGCGAGAACGGTGCGGGGTGGGTCGTGCGGCTGTTCAACCCGCACGGGCGGGCGATCGCCGGCCGGGTGCGCCTCGGCGGCGGATTCGCGCCCCCGCCGCAGCCCCCGTCGCCCGTCGAGCGGGTCCGGGCGGAGTTCGCCCTGCCGGCCGAGCGCGGGCCCCGCTGGCCCGCGGCGCGGCGGGTCAGCCTGGAGGAGCTTGCCGAGGCCGAGCTTCCCGTCAACCCCGAGGGCTGGGTCGCCTTCGAGATCGGCGCGAAGAAGATCCTGACGATCGAGTTCCCCGTCCCCGGCGGCGGGCGCCCCGATTCGGAGAGGTAGCCCCTCGTGCCAGGCCAATGGGTTCCCTATCCGCAAGCTCGTGTTCTGCCTCGAGGCCGGGGGAAGGTCAGCGGATCGTCCGACGGGTAGACGTACGTCTTGTGCCGATACGCCCCCTGAACGTCCTTGCGATCCCATTCTCCATCCCAGCCACAGACGAACAGAGGGAACGTGTCGCTGTACCGAACGATCGAAGCTGACTCCAGATCGATCCCCTTCCTCATTCTCAGAATAGGGCCGCGCTCTGTCCAGGTCCGGAAATCCCGGGACTGCCGCGCCGCCGCAGGCCTCACGCGCGCGTTTCAATTGGGATACGTTTGAGAGTGGAAGCTCCGCGCCACGCGGCCGGACAACCACTGGCTGGACTGCCTGGTCGGCTGTGCCGTCGCCGCGTCCATCCAGGGGGCAGGCCTGGCCGGCGTGGAGGCCCGACCAATCCGTCCCGGCCCACGCCTTCGCCTCTCCGAGATCCAACGCAGGAGGCACGCATGACGTAGGTTGCCGCCCCCCATCGCTCCCGCCGTGCCCCGGGGGCCTGATCTGCGCCAAGCGTGGCCTTCGCCCCTTCTCCAACACGCCCCTCCAATTGCGATCAAGGGGATTTGGCTTGGGTGCCCAGCTTCTCATCGCCGACGTACCAACCGTCCGCGCGTCGCTGGACGACCTGTCCCTGGCAGTCCACTCGCGTGCCCTGGAAGCCTGCCGTGAACACGTTGCCGGAGGGCGTCCTCAAGATACACAAGCGATGGCCTTTTGCGGGGTCCAGCCTGATGATGAAGTAGCGATCCCCGAGGTCTTCCACCTCGAATCGATTATCACCGAGGCCTTGCATTGCGGGACTGAGTAGATCGCTCTTCGCGACAATGATCTCTCCCGAGGTGAGACAGGGCCCCCATCCGTGCTTCTTGGCCTTCGCGGCGTCCTTGTACACCCATGCCCAGCTCCCGAACTTGGCCGTGCGTTTGACCGGGCCGACGGTAGAGATCAGCGACCCCCCGGTGATCTCGAATCCCTCGCGAGGCACGAAATTGCCATAGGTGTCAATTCCGCCGGTGCCTTGCTGAGTCATGGGGTCGGAGCGAGGGATGTTGTAGCCCACCTTCGCATCAGCCGGAATCTGGCTTGCCTCCTGGTCGTTCTTGTGGGAACGCGGCGGCCAGGTGACGTCCCCGGCGCCCGATCTGCCCCCACACCCTGTGAGCGTCAAGGCTGCGACGAGCAAAGCGATGGCTGCGCGGTGAACCATATCCCTCTCCTTATCCGGGATTTCCCGGATGGCGTTCGGCCGACGACCGCCGTCGGCCTTTCTGGTGATCCTACCACCGATCGTGGGACCAGCAAGCGATTGTTCTGATCGACGGCGGGAAGTTGTGGCCGTTTCCGAGCCACGGTGCGGCCCAAGACGCCCTGCATGCGGCCATCCGTTACCGATGCGGGCAACCCAGTTCCGTCTTCCTCGCGTCCTCCCGCAGTTTCGTCGCGTGTCGTCGTCATCCGGGCACCGCTTGCCGCGGCCTCAGCCGCCGAATGCGTTCAAGGACGGCCTGCAAAAGCCATCGCGGCACGGCGACCTCGGCCAATTGGAAGATCACGTACCGGGCATGCGTGACGACCTTGGACCCGTGGAATTCGAGCTTGAACGATCCGGCGAAACCCACCCGGAGAGGGTCCATACTGGCTTCACCCATTGCCTTCCTGCCTTCTGCCCTCCGTGGCGAAGGGAAGACCCTTTGTTCATGCGGCCAAACGATGCCTCATTATACTCAAACTGACCGATCTTGGAGGCCCGGAGGGCCGGGAGGCAATAGACGGGGGCGCAAGCCCCCGGTAACACACGATCAGGCCAAGAGCCCCGAGGGGGCGAAAGGAACGCAACCTGCGGAGGCGCCTGGGGGCGGACTCCTTTCGCTCCGCCGGGGCTCAGGAATATAAATGCCGGTCAACCGGCGGCTTACGCCACCGGCTATTTCCTTCCGCCGCTCGGCGGCTTCGGAAAACCGGTCCGTTTGAGTCCATAGAACTGTCCGGCAAGCTGGTCCGCTGCATCGGGGCCTGGAAACACGTCGCCCCCGGGTCTGTATCCGTGGACGTATTCGCTGGCGATTGGGGGGATGCTCCCCGGTGAATCCCTCCCTGGGGAAGGCGGCTGCTCGCGGGCACACCCACCGCCACACGCCCGTATGAGCCGCGTCGTAGAGATCAGCAGGATCTTCTTCCATCACTTCCCCTCGATCGGCCGCCGCATCGAGCGGATGCGGTCGTACTGGAAATGGTACCGCCCATCCCCCCGACCAGTCCCGACCTGCGTGGCATAGAACAGGTACAGCCAGGACCGTCCGCCGATCACCGTAACCAGGGCCTGGGGCACGTGGCAGGCCTCCGCGTCGGCGTCCGGAGGGATGAACCCGAGGCGACGCCAGGCCAACCCGTCTGCGGAGACGGCCTCGCGGAGTTGGCGACTCATCCAGTGGGAACTGCCCTTCCTCGTCGGATAGCCCGGCGGGTCCCCGAAGGCATGGTATCGCCCACCGACCTTGATGATCTCGGGATTCGGCCAGTTCGTCAGAAGCGGGCGTGACAGGTCATGAGTGATCCGAAACGCTCCCGGCTTCGCGAAGCCCTCTCGGCATTCGGCGTGGCCCATGCAGACGCCGTGGCCGGGAACCCAATAGTCGAACCAGAGCCGCCACCTCCCGCCGTCCCAGCGAAGGCTCGGACGGTGAAAGTCGCCGATGCGGTTCGGGTCGGGCTTGGGAACGGGAGCGTCCCCGGCGCGGATCAACAGCGGGGAGGGCGTCTTCTCCCAGTGAACGCCGTCCTTCGACGTCGCACCCATGATGCACTGCACCATGCCGGACGGATAGCCGGGCGTCTTCTGGAAGTGCTTCGACGTGGCGCTGTAGGCCATGAAGAACCGCCCGTCTTTGAGAACCACCGACGGATCACCAACGTGCCAGGCTTCGTACCAGCGCTTGCCGGCATGCAGCACGGGCGTCCATCTCCTCGGCGTCATCTTCGTGTCCCACGCACCGGCCTTGTCATGGACCTCCCACGTCCGAAGGTCTCCGGATCGCGCGTGGAAGATCGCATCGCATCCGGGAATGCCGGGATTGGTGTCCTGACCGGCCCATCCGAAAAACCACATCCTGTACGGGTACTCGCCGCCCACCTCCACCACGCAAGGATTGTACATATTGGCGAAGTTCTTCAACAGGTCCCGCGTGTCGCGCTGCCACGGCCGGTCCGTCGCAACAACACAGGAAGCTGCCAACACGGGAACCGCTGCCATCACGGAAATCCTGGCTTTCACGGCAACCCCTTACAGGTAGTAGGTGGTCGTATCATGATCGCGGGTCTCGGCCTTCGCCCTCTCAACCGGGACTGCCCGGATGTCCTCCGGCCGTCAGCGGTACAGCAGGGGTTTTTTGCGCCAGTCCTTGTCCCGGTCGTGGGCCCACCGGGCCACGCGGGGGCGCCGCTGTCGCAGGCGGACCGACTCGACGCCCAGCCAGCATCCCCTGGAGTTGGCGTTCTTTCCCACACACTCCAGGCGAAGGACGTACGGGCCCGGGTCGGGCCAGAAGTCCAGCAGGTGGTACTCCCAGTTGTCCGTGGTCGCGTGGTAGAAGTCCATCTCCCCCCCGATCCGCACGCCGTTCAGCGTGGCCACGTACTTGCCGAAGTCGTACGACCGCGTCATGTTCAGCAGCAGTCGCAGCGGCTCCTTCTTCTTCACCTCGAAGGGGAGTTCGATCCACGCGCCTTCTGCGCTCGGCGGACGGTACAGGACCTGGCCCTTCGGGTAGTTCAGCAGGCGCTGCACGCCGACGGCCCCCGCGCCCTGCTTGAGCCCGCTGTCCTTCCCGGCCGCGTGGAAGATCGAGTCCAGGTTCGGCAGCCGGCGCCGGTCGGCATGGGGGACGGGCGGGCGGAAGGTCGGGCGGCCCGTCTGGTACCAGAACGCCACGCTGGAGTAGTCGTCCTCCCGCTCGTTCCAGCTATGGCTGCGGTAGTGGGGGTTCTCGTCGGGGGACATCCACCCGTAGTGCTCGATGGTGACCTTGAGGGCGGTATTGAAGACGATGGGGTCGTGGACGTGCCATCGGTACGCGCTGGTGTGCCCGCCGACGATGCCCCATTGGTCGAAGTACGGCGTGCCGAAGCAGGGCGTGCCGGTCGTCCTCAGCCCCCAGGCGGACAGGAAGTAGTCCTCCGTGCCGGTCCCCCAGATGGAGGCCTTCTTCTCGCCGTCGATGTAGATCTTCTCGTCGCCCTCGCCGAACCACGCGGGGCTGCGCGTCCGCACGCTCAGGACCGTGCCCACGTAGTGGCCCTTGCCCTTCGTGTCCAGGATCAGGTAGTCCCGCCCCGGCGTCACGGGGTACTCCTGGCGGTATCGGGCGTAGAAGTACGGCGTGTCGGCGGGGAGGCGGTCCCTCTGGATCCAGTCGATGTTGAAGTACAGCAGACTGACGGGCTTGTCGCTCTGGTTGACGATCTCCACGCGGACGGACTTGCGGAACGGCATGTGCCAGTAGCAATTGTAGGAATCGGCATCCTCGACGACGACGGGGGTAGAGACGACCTCCCGGCGGCGCCCGAAGGCGTTGGCGAAGAAGTCGCCCACGGGCGCCTCGACGCCCGGGCGGCTCTCGCCGTCGTACGTGATCCGCAGGAGCATCTCCTGGTGGTTCGCCGAGCCCCCCCGGGCCCAGCGGTGCGGCTCGGGGCCGAGAAACGTCATCCACATGTGCGTGATGACGCCCGGGCCCCGCTCGTCCATGAGCACCCTGGTCGCCCCCGGGGGCACGTTCTGGTTGTCCCAGTTGCTGTTGGGGTCCAACTCGGCGTGGGGGTCGTACTTTCCGTCCGCCCCCCGGCGGTGGGAGGAGGTCGCCCGCCTGCTGCGGCCCTGGTGGGGCCGGGCCAGGTCCGCCAGCGACCCGCCTTCCGCACCACCGGTGCCTGTCAGGGCGACCAGGGCCCACACGACCGTCGCGCCCGCCAGCCGCCGCCGGCGCGGAACCGAAGTGAGACACTCGACCATGACTTGCTCCCTGTCTTGTTGCCCGACGGGACGCCCAGATGCGTCGGCCCGCGGCCTGAACCGGAGGGTACTCAGGCCCCGACGGTGGGGCAAGGCTTCCGTGCGAGAACGGCCCGGGGCTCGCGAGAGGGCCTATCGGACTGCAATGCCCGCCGCTACGATGCGTTCTGGCCGTGGAAGTCCGAGAACAGCACGAGGAGAGCGGAACATGAGCCCACGCCGGTCGAACGTGATGATCCCCATGGTGCTTCTGTCGTTGGCGGCGATTGCGGTGGCGCAGCGCGGTCCCACGACGCGGCCGAGGCGGCCGAGGCGAGAGATCCGTTGGGTCAACCCCAAGCTGCCCCCCGGGCCGGGGCTGTCCCATCACGTGCTGCACAGCAAGGCGATGGGTCACGACGTGGGGTACGTCGTGTGGGTGCCGTCGGGGTACGACGCCAAGGCGAACCAGCGGTATCCCGTGATCTACTTCCTCCACGGGGCCGGGGGCAACGAGAGCTCGGATTCGGCGGGCTTCTCCGGGCACGTCGCCGCCGCGATCAAGAAGGGCGTCCTGCCGCCGGTGCTCTGCGTGTTCGCCAACGGCGGGATGAGCGGCTACCGCGGCACGGTGGAGAAGATGATCCTCGAGGAGCTGATCCCGGCGGTCGACAAGACCTGGCCGACGATCGCCAAGCCCGCGTCGCGGGCGATCGCGGGCTTCTCGATGGGCGGGGCGGGCGCGACGCGGATCATGGTCGCGCATCCCGACGTATTCTGCGCCTCGGGCAGTTGGGGCGGCGGGGCCCGGCGGGGCGACGCGGCGCTGGCCAAGGCCGCGGCGGCGAACGCCAAGAAGCTCAAGGCCAACGGCGTGGCGATCCTCCAGGTCAAGGGCGACCGCGACCGCCCGGAAGGCAACCGGGAGTTCGCCAAGCTCCTGGACAGCCTCGGCGTGGCCAACAAGCTGATCGTCCTGAAGGACACGCCCCACAACCTGGGCCTGTACTACCAGCGGTCCGCGGAGGAGATGACGGCCTTCCTCGGCCGGCAACTGCGCAAGGCGAGGGAGTCGCAGCGATGACCGGCGGCAGTGTCCTGTGGCTGGCGACGGCGGCGGCGGTCGTGGGGACGGCCCTCGCGGGCGGGCAGGGCAAGCCCACCGCCCCGGCGGCCACGCCGGACTACCGGTTCGACGGGAAGATCAGCCGCCCGGTCCTGGAGAACTACCTGGCCCGGGCGATCACGCAGATGGACCTGCTCCACGAGCCCGAGCGGGCCGACGAGGACCTCCGCATGCTTCGAAACGTCGGCGCGAAGTTCGCCGGGCGGGCCATCTACGCCTGGGGCCACGAGGTCGCCCAGGAGCGGCGGCTGGCCTCGGCCCGCGAGATCGCCGCGAAGATCCACGAGGCCGATCCGGAGATGATCCTCCAGGGCTGCATCTTCGAGGTCGTCTCCACGGACGTCAACCGCATCGCCATGCCGGCGTGGGTGTTCGAGGCGTTCGGCCGGCCCGTCGAGACGCGGACCTTCCGCTACGCCGACATGGTGTACCCCGACGGCCTGTTTCGCGACAAGTGGGGGCGCGGGCGGTCCGTGCCCGACATGAGCCGCCCCGAGACGCGGATGTGGTTCGTCTACGTGGCCCGGCGGTACGTGGAGCTGGGCGTCGAGGCGATCCACTTCGGCCAGGTGCGGCTGATGGACCGCCGCGATCCCCACCACGCGCACTGGCGGGACATGATGGCCCGGGTGCGGGCCTGTGCGGCCCGGCGGGCCAGGCGGCACCTGCTGCTCTGCGACGCCCACGTGCCCCGGGGAGGCGTGGTTCACGACGGCACGCTGCTGTTCGACTTCCACTCCTTCCCGCTGCGGATCGCCGAGGTCCCCGGCAAGGGTCAGGCCGGCGAGCTGCGCATGGGCTACCTGGACTCGCTGTTCGGCCGCAGCAAGGGCGGCGTGACGCCCAGCGGCTGGTCGTGCACACACCTGCCGTATCTCGTGGAGCTGGACAACTTCGGCGTCAGCGGGCACCCGGGCAAGGCGGCGGACGACTGCTTCGTCTGGGGCTACGACGAGATCTGCTGGTTCGCGCGGCAGGAGGAGTCTTACCGCAACGACTGGCTGCGGTACGCCTGGAAGTGGGTTCGCGAGCACGATCCCAACGGGTTCCTCCAGATGCCCGGCAGCCGCTGCCTCGCCGCCCGGCGCGACCCCCGCCGCCAGTACCGCGCCAACACCGCAAGCCCCGCCTGCCCCGACGGCTTCAACCAGGAACAGACCCTCCGCGCGATCTGGGCCGCCGACCGCCGGCGATAGGCGCGCGGCTCCGCCTTCGGGCGGGCGCAGGGCGGGGCTCAGTTGCCCGGATCGGCCCCGCCGCGGCGCCCGGGACGCACCGCGCCCGAGGGCAGGGGCTGGCGGCTGCGCGTGGGCCCGACCAGCTTCAGCCGGCCGTCCTCGGCTACCGTCAACCGGTCGATGTTGACCGTGCGCCTGCCGCTCGGGCGGTTCGGGTCGGCGTGGACATGGTAGACCATGAACATCTCCCGGCCGTCGGGCGAAGTCGTGATCGAGCAGTGCCCCGGCCCGGAGACGCCCAGGCGCTCGACGCGCGAGACGAGCGGGTTGTGGGAAGACTTCCGCCACGGCCCGAGCGGGTTGTCGGCCGTGGCGTAGCCGATCCCGTAGAACGGCTCGGCGTAGTGGTTGGCCGAGTAGGTCATGTAGTACCGCTCGCCGCGGCGGAAGACGAAGGCCCCCTCGTTGCACAGCGACCGTCCCTCGGGGGGCGTCTCCCAGGGCTGCTCGGCCTGCGCGGCGAGCACGGGCTTGCCGACGGGGCCGGAGAGGTCGGCGGCGAGCTTCACCCCGTGGATCCGGCCGTAGAGCTTGAACGTGGGCTTCCGGATCACGCCCACCTTGGCGAAGTAGAGATACGCCGCGCCGTCGCGGTCGACGAACACGTGCCCGTCGATGCAGGGGTAGCCCGGGTCGCACCACGGTGCGTGGACGTCCCGGTACGGCCCGGCGGGCTTCTCGGCGGCGGCCAGGCAGATGCGGAAGCCCGGCTTGCCGTCGGCGGTCTCCTTGCGGGAGGCGCTGTAGACCAGGTAGTACCGCCCGCGGTGGCGGAACAGCTCCGGCGCCCAGAAGTCCCTCTGTCCCCAACTGCCCTCACCGCGCTGGAGGGCGAAGCCGCCCGGCGCCCAATCGACCAAGTTCGCCGACGTCCAAAGCCGAAAGCCCCGCCCCGCGTCCGTCGTGCCGGTCAGGTAGTACGTCCGCCCGTAGTGGGCGGCGAAGGGGTCGCCCATGAGAATGCCCCGGCCGACGGGGTTCGTGTAGGTCCCCACCGCCTTGGGGGAGTCGGCGGCTTCCGCCGCGGCGATCCGACGGGCGAACTCGCGGTCCGCTTCCAGGAGGACGGCCTTGTCGAACCTCCTCGCCTTCAGCTTGTCCATCAGGTTGGGGTCGGACCAGATGTCCATGCAGAGGTCCCAGGCCCTGCGCAGCTTCGCCTCGTCGGCGTGGTGCTCGTTCTCCCAGGCGGACAGGACCGGGGAGTTGCGCTTCACCGCGCCGGTGACGCGATACGCGGCCAGGACCTTCTTCTTGTCCTCCTCGCCCAGTCGGCCCAGGAGGATCTGGTAGGCGGCCATCGCGAACACGTGGTTGATCTGGGCGCAGGTCTCCGCAATGCGCCGCGCCTCGTCGCGCTGGCCCTGGCGCTCCAACCGGGCGGCGAGGACTTTGCCCTCGAAGTACACGTCGTCGCGGAGCTTGCTGTTGTTCTCGTCCCAGTAGCGCGTGTAGTCCCTGCCGACCTGCTTGGCGGCATCGGGCGAAAGGAGCCTCCGAACGTACGCACGCACGTCCGCCCCCGCATAGGCGATGGACTTGCTCTTCCTGCGGATCTTCTCGATCTCGACCGGCGGCAGGCCGCCCGGCTCGGCCGGCTCGGCGAATTGCTTCTTCAGCGACGCCACCGTCCCGGCGTCGAGGCCGTGGGCTTCGAATTTGCACATCTCCTCCTGGAAGCGGCGGATCTCCTGCTTTGTCTTCGCGTAGGCCTCGTCGCTGTCGAGGTTGGCCCGAAGCACGGCCGCCCACTTGCGCTGGTGCTTCCGGGCCGTCTGCTGGAGAATCCGCGCCTCGGCATCGCTGAGCTCCAGCCAGCCGTCCTTGACGCGGTGCTTGTTGGCCTCGTACAGCGTGGGCCTCCCTGCCGCCGGCGCCTTCTGAAACGCGTCCCATGCCCATCCCGGAAGCGGCAGCTTACGGACCGGGCTGCCGGCCGGGTCCTCGCCGGTCAGCAGGTACGCGAGGTTGACGGCACTGATGTAGTGGGCCATGGCCCCCGGGTGCCCGGGGTCGCAGTAGAGGTACCCCAGCTCTGCGAAGTGCTTCTGCCGCCACAGCTCGTGCACGGCCGCCCCGCCGAAGGTGATCTTCTCGATCCCGGCTTCCCGCCCCGCCATGACGTGCAGGAGGTAGTTGGAGCGGTAGCCGCCCGGGTACCGCCCGCACCACATCCGGGCCCGCGGGTCCTTCTGGCGGTCCTGGAGGGGGATGTACTTGTCGTAGAGGATCGTCCGCGCGCCGGCCGCCCGGACCTTCCCGGCCAGGGCCGGCAGGAGCTGGCAACAGAGCGTGCGGTGCTGCGGCGGCGTCAGGCCGAGCCAGCCGATGGTCTGGAAGATGACGAAGTCGTACCCGCCCTTGTGGATGCGGGGGACGTTCTGCTCGCACCACTCCTCGTACAGGCCGGCGAGCTGCACCATCTTGTCGAGCCGCGTGTAGCCGGCGCTGTCGGCCTTCTTGTCGCAGATCAGCTTGTACCGGCCGGTCGCCTCGACGATCGCCCGCGTGTCCTCGATCAGCGCGTAGCCGAAGGAGCTGCTGCCCACGCGATAGACCTTGATCGCCTTCGGGGCGGCGAGGGCGGACGCGGCGAGCGCCAGGCAGGCAACCGCGAGGGAACCGGTTCCGGTCGTGCCGTTCATACGCCTCTCCTGGAGCACACGCGGCCGTGCCGCCATGGTCCGCCCGGGCGGGCGAGCCCTACGGGCCCTTGCCCGTGCTGACGGGGACCCTCAGGCGGGTCCGCTTTGCGGGCCGGCCGGCGACGACGTCTTCGGCGGTGAAGACGGCCATCAGCACCTGGCGCTCCCGCGTGCGGTTGCGGTCGTACACGATGAAGATCCGCCCGTCGGCCGCCTCGACGCCGTCGGGGTAGCTGACGGTCCCGCGCTCGTCCAGCAGCAGCTCGGAAGGCCAGGTCTTCCCGTCGTCGTCGGACAGCAGTGCGGTCAGCCGCGTGCGGGCCTTCGTCTTGTGGTGCTTGACGAGCAGCAGCTTGCCCGACCGGAGCCGCCGAATGAAGAACCGCGCCGACGGGTGCGCGATCGCGCCCGGCCGGGCGGTCGGCCAGGTCCTGCCGCCATCGCGTGAGACGCTCTCGAGCAGGAAGCCGGTGTTGGAGCGGGCCAGCATCCACAGCGAGCCGTCCCGCCGCTGCACGATCATGTGCTCGTCGAACGACCGCATCTTCGGCGGGACCTGGCAGCCGCCGCGGACCGCCCACGTCCGGCCGCGGTCGGCAGAGACCACAACGCGGGCGCTGTGGTCCGTCTTTCGCCACGTCGAGGCGGGAAGGACCCACTCGCCGGTGGACAGCACCGTCGGCTTGCCCATCATCACGCCGTCGGTCAGCCGTCGGGGCCGGGACCAATCGGGCTTCGCCTCGTCGGCGTTCGCGCCGGCGATCGCCCACACGCCGGCAACCGTCCCGTCGTGGCCGACGGCCTGGGCCCAGAACAGCCACAGCCGCCCGTCGGGGTCCAGCCAGACCTGCGGGTCGAACGCGCGGACGGGGCCGGCACCGTCCGGGTCGATCACGAGGGCCGGGTCCGTCCACGTCGTGCCGTCGTCGGCGCTGGTCGCCGCGACGACGTAGTTGTTCCGGTCCTCCCCGCCGGTGGGGCTGGCATACCAGACGACCCACAGCCGGCCCTTCGGGCTGCGCGCGAGGCTGGGGATGCCCTGGAACGTCCGCCGATCGAGGTGATACTCCGGTCCGGGCGAGGAGGCGAGGACCTGCGGCGGCGCCAGAAACGGCGGCGGCGCGTCGGGCCCGGCGTCGGCCCCGGCCCGGGCACAGGCGGAGGCGACAAGAAGCGCCACGACGCAGACAACGACTCCCGGCCCGTCCCAGACGGTCATCGGATCGGCCTCCCTTCTTCCGCGCCGGGCGGGGGCGGCGCGAGGACGCAGCGCGGTTCGCGCGAAGAGCCGGTCTCCACGGCCCCCATGTCCGGGGCCGCGCCGAGGAAGCCGTCGTTGAAGTTGGGCAGGCGGACGGCCCGGTCGTGCCCCGGTGTGCCGGGTTTCAGCCACAGCCGACCGTCGGGGGCCTTCTCCCAGACCGGCGCGGCCCGGAGGACGTGGGCCTCCTGGCCGGACGCGAAGTGGAACTGCCCGTTGGTCATGTCGTGGTCGAAGTCGTTGGTGGGGTGCTTGAACGGCTCGTAGATGGCCCGGCCGTTGTCGGTCCGCAAGTGCAGGATGTTGTTCCGCGACGTGATCTGCCACTGCCGCTTCGTCCGCCCCGTGCAGATCAGCCCCGCCCGCATGCCGCAGGTCGTCTTGTGCCCGGGCCGCGCCGGCGGCTGATGGATCGTGTTGTGCAGCACGTAGATCTTGCCGCGCACCCAGCGGACGTTCTCGTTGCCGAGCTTCAGCAGCGGGCCGGCCTTGTAGGACTCCGCGTCGTCCCCGCCGCCCTTCCAGCCGCGCCAGGCCACGTTCCGCCAGAGGTACAGCGGGCCCTGCGACGTGGTGGCCGCTGCGAGGGCCACGTAGGTCCTGTCGACCGCGTTGCCCCACACGCGGACGTTGATGTTCGCCCCCTCGATCTCCAGGGCGTCGTCCCAGCAGTGGCTGACGCGGTTGCCGTAGATGTCGCTGTCCCGGTTGGGGAAGCCCCGGAAGCTGAAGTTCCGCGTCTCCCCCATGCCGTCGTTGAACATGTGCTCCTTGTCGGAGTGGATGTGGTTGTGGCGGATCACGTACCGCCCCCGCCCCCCGCGAAACGCGATGCCCTGCGGGCCCATCGGGTGGAACGTCTTGCCCCCGTCGCTGCGGACCCGCTCCTGCATCCACGAGTTGGAGTTGCTGGCCGGGTGGTGCAGGGCGCACCGCTGCACGACGATGTGCTCCAGCTTCACGGACTTGGAGTACACGGCCGCGTTCAGGTTCTCGCCGTAGCCCTCGGGCCCGGCGGTTCGTCCCCAGCCGGAGATGTCGCAATCCTCGACCACGACGTGATGCACGTCGCCCAGCTCGATGCCGTGCTTGCCGCCCACGAGCCTCAGGCCGCGGAGGATGACGTACGGCGCCTTGACCCGCACGTTCGGCTCGTCGCGGTTGGCCGACGTCCGGACCGTGCCCTTGGGCAGCGTGTAGACCACGTACCCGTCCTCGGCCGAGCCGCCCTCGGTGATCTCGAACGTGTCGCCATCCCGCGAGACCTCCCGCTCCGCCTTCACCTGGAGCTGCTCGGACCAGGTCCGGAACGTCAGCGTTCTCTTCGTGCCGCTCCGGGCCAGCGCGAGCTCGACCTCGTAGGCGGTGTCCGGCCGGAGGTGCACGATGCTGCCGCGGTACTCGTAGCTGCGGCGGTCGTCGTCGCCGAAGTGGTAGGAGTCCCTTTTCGCCTCGTAGGGGTTGGGGTCGAACCAGAGGTCCATCGCCTCCCGCCAGGCGTCTTCGCCCTTGGCGCGGTAGCGGACGCGGCAGGGGTTGTGGCTAGAGCCTTCCCGCGTTCGCCACGACAGCCCGACGCACTCGAAGGTGGGCACGGCGTGCGGGCCGTGCTCGGAGATGTCCATCGGGGCCTTCACCTCGCTGACGCCGGGAATGCCCTCCGGCGGGCCCGGCAGGGCCACCAGCCGGGCGCGGGCGAACCAGACGGTCCGGCCGACCTGGTCCGGGCCCTGTCGGTACCGCAGGCCGACGTCCAGCTTCGTCGCCTCACCCGAGCAGAAGGCCTTGCTGTGTGTCGTCCAGCGCGTCGTGCTGTGCGACGTGGGAATCCGCTCGGCCTCCTTGCCGCCCACGATCCGCTTGACCTCGGCGAACCCGACCCCCGCGGCCGAGCTGCGCATGTCCACGTCGAGCCGGTACCACGTGTCGGGCTGGACGGCGACGCCCTGGCGGATCTGCCCGTACCGCCCCTTGTCGGCCTTGACGATGTCGACCCGCACGGCCGCCCCTTCGGCCGCCCGGCCGGCATCGGCGTCTCGCGAGACCTTCTGCGGCGCGCCCCAGAGGTCCCACTTCGCCGGCTTGCCGTCCGCCCAGTCGGTGAATCCGCCGTTGCGGAGAAGCTTTTTGCCGCCGGCCGGGGCGGCCGAGGCGGCCCACAGGCCGAACACGGTAACCACGGCAACACGAAACTGCCCTGTACCCATCATCGTACGGCCACCTCACTGCGCAGGCCCGCGAAGCGCGTCGGCTCGCCCGAGCCTGGCTCCGTCGGGCCACCGGGAATGTACTGCCCTCGATCGCGTGCCGGAGCTTGCGCGACGCGCCGCGCTTCGGTCGTCTGCTCCGCCGACGCGATTCTCATTGCGCCACGATCTCGCCGATCCCGGCCGCCACCTTTTGGAACGCCTTGACGTAAAGGTCCATGAGCTCCGGGCCGTTGGGCGGATTGACGTCGAAGACGTAGCAATGCGAATCCAGGAACGCGTTCGCCTCGGGGTAGTTGGCCGGGCTGTAGTCCACCGTCCGCCCGTGGCACTTCCACGGGCAGCCCTTGCCGTAGCCGATCGGGTTCTGGAAGACGTCCTGGGCGGGAACGGTCCGCCGCTGCCACAGGCCCACGGGCACGCCCTCGGCGATCAGGGCCTCCATCGCCTTGTCCCGAAGAACCCGCGCGGGCACGCCCAGGCCCAGCGCGCCCGGGTCGAACCCGATCACGTAGTTGTAGTACACCGGCTCGCGGTCGTCCGGGACCGCGGGCGGGTCGATACCCGGGACCTCGCGCAGTCGCTCCGTGAGGAAGTCGCAGTTGCGGACGCGGAGGGCGTTGTTCTCGTCCAGCCGCCGGAGCTGGCTGCGGACGAACGCCTGCGAGAACATGTCGCCCCGGTACATCCAGCCGAGCCCGTGGGCGTTGTACTCCTGGTCCTGTCGCTCGCGCCCGGGGATCACGTGCTCGCCGAAATACCAGGTCTGGGCGGCTCGACGGTAGACCGCGTCGTCGTCGGTGGTGAACAGCCCGCCCTGGCAGCCGCTGGAGAGCGTCTTCGACGCCTGCGTGCTGTAGCCCGCCGCGTCGCCCATCGACCCGCACAGCCGACCCTTGTAGCGGGCACCGTGGGCCTGCGCGACGTCCTCGATCACGCGCAGCCCGTGCTTGCGGGCGATCGCGAGAACGCGGTCCATGTCCGCCGGCATGCCGTGAATGTGCACGGGCATCACCGCCTTCGTGTACTCGGTGATCGCCGCCTCGATCCGGTCCGGGTCGATGCAGTACGTCACCGGGTCGATGTCCACGAAGACGGGGATGGCGTTCTGGTGCAGCACGGCCGCGGCGCTCGCCCAGAACGTGAACGCCGGCAGGATCACCTCGTCGCCCGGCTCGATGCCCAGCCCGGCCACGCACAAGTGCAGCGCCGCCGTCCCGCTGTTGACGGGAATGCAGTGCTGGACGCCCATGTACTCGGCGAACTCTCTCGCCAGGCCCTCGGACTGGATCCGCTGCTGGTTGGTCGGCCCCGGCGGGCCCGACGACGTGGGCGTCTCCAGCACCGCCATGACCGCCTTGCGGTCGGCGTCCGTCACGTGCGGCCAGGGCTGGATCAGCCCCTCGGGCACGGTCCGCTCGCCGCCGCACAACGCCAGTTGCTCTGCCATATCCGTTTCCTTCCCTGCTGCCCGCACGAAGGGGCCGCTCGTGGGCGAGGATCCACAGCGTGCTGTCTCCCGCGCCTACGCCCTGTCGCCCGGCGGCTCGCCGGGCCTGGCCCGGCAGCGCGCGGCGTTCGTCGGCATCCTACCAGCGAAACCGGCCGGGTGTACGTCAGAATGTGTGCAATTCCCGGCGTTCTGGGCCACTGCGGGACCGGTCGGACTCGCGCCGCGCCGCGACGCCCCCACCGGCCGGCCCGGGAAACGCCCGCGTGGCCCCGCCCGCGGCGGGCGGACGGCACCGTTGTGCGCGACGCGGGCCGGGGCTATCATGCCTTGGACGGAAGCGGCCGGACCGGCCGCCACGCGGCGCAGACGAGGGCCAGCCATGACCAGACACACCCGACGTCAGTTCCTCCGTTCGGCTGCGTGGGGGGGCCTGGGGTTGGCCTGGCCGGCGGCCGGGCGCGCGGCCTCCCCCACCGCCCCGGCGAAGAAGCCCAACGTCGTGATGATCGTCATCGACGACCTGAACGACTACGTAACGGGCATGGGCGGGCACCCCCAGGCGCGGACGCCCCACATGGCGAAGCTGGCGGCCTCGGGCGTGCGGTTCCGGCGGGCGTACAGCAACAACCCCGTCTGCGCCCCGTCGCGCGGCAGCTTCTTCACGGGCATCTACCCGCACACGTCCCGGATGATCCACTTTGGCAAGTGGTTCGAGAACGACGTGCTCATCAACTCCAGGACGCTGCCCGAGTACTTCCGGGCCAACGGCTACCGAACCCTCGGGACCGGCAAGCTCCTGCACCACTGGCGCCCGCACGTGTGGGAGGAGTCCGGGCACCGCGCCGACTACAGCCCCTTCGCCTACAACGGGAAGGACTTCGTCGGACACCCGTCCGTGCCCCAGCCGTTTCGGTCCATCGGGGCCGTCGACGGGTCGTTCGCGCCGATCTCCGACGTGCCCTCCGTGCCCAAGACCGCCGACGCGCCCGGGTACACCGGCTGGATCGGCGTGCCCAACTGGAAGACCCGCAAACCCTTCCGCTACGTCAGCGAGAACGACCGCGACCCCCTGCCCGACGAGCGATGCGCCCAGTGGGCCGTCAACAAGATCCGCAGCCTCGCACGCCAGGAGCAGGACCGCCCGTTCTTCCTCGGCGTGGGGTTCATCCGACCGCACACGCCCCTGTACGCCCCCAAACGCTTCTTCGACCTGTTCCCGCTGGAGGACGTCCGCCTGCCCGTCCTCCAGCCCGGCGACGCCGACGACACGCACTACAAGGACGTCTTCAGCCCCGAGCAGAAGGGCCCGCGGTACTTCCGACTGCTCAAGAAGTCCTATCCGACGCTGGAGCAGGGGCTCCGGACGTACGTGCGGGCCTACCTCGCCTGCGTGGCGTTCGTGGACGAGCAGATCGGCAAGGTCGTCGACGCCGTCGACCGCAGCCCGTTCCGGGACAACACCGTCATCCTGCTGACCAGCGACCACGGCTACAACCTCGGGCAGAAAGACTACCTCTTCAAGAACTCCTTGTGGGAGGAGAGCGGGCACGTGCCGCTGATCGTCCGCGCCCCCGGCGTGGCCCGGCCGGGAGGGGTCGTCGAGCACCCCGTCTCGCTGATCGACATCTTCCCGACGCTGGTCGACCTGTGCGGCCTGCGGGGCGATACCCGCAAAAACGCCCGCGGCGCGCGCCTCGACGGCCACAGCATGAAACCGTTCCTGCTCGACCCGGACAACGGCACGTGGGACGGACCCGACGGGGCGCTGACGGTCATCAAGGCCGAGCGACGACCCAGCGAGAAGATCCACCAGCACCACTACGCCCTCCGCACGCGGCGATGGCGGTACGTGCTCTACAACAACGGCAGCGAGGAGCTGTACGACCACGACGCCGACCCCCGCGAATGGAAGAACCTCGCGGGCGACCCCCGGCTCGGCAAGATCAAGGCGAGCCTGAAGGCCAGGCTCTTCCGCCTGACGGGCCGGAAACCCGCAGAATAGGGCCGCGGGCCCACGGCCG